>Ga0115851_101080_pt3 | contig 10394 bp, 7 predicted proteins | sample InSIn2gowninarea_FD_83865 | JGI IMG/M metagenome (GOLD analysis project Ga0115851, IMG submission 83865)
ATACAGAAACAACCAAATCTGAGTATTACAACATCATCATTGTACAATCGGACAGGTGTATAGAGTCAGTTGGAGGTGGATCATAGTCAGAACAAGACTGCCAGCATTCTTCTGTGGAGAAAATAGGTCATCGGCGTTCCTCTTTAGCCCGAATACATCGCCAGCGATCCTTTTGTGAGATTTGTCGACCTTCGAGACTTCATCACTACCTTCGTTTCATCATTATCAGGTATTCTTCATGAGGTAAGTATGCATTTTCAATTTTGTATGGTGGTTGTCATTTACACTACAAGCATCTTTCGAGTTTATCTTTCATATCAAGTTTATCACTGTTAAATTGCTATCCATATCGTCGAATTTACAAACTTGTTTTCGGGATTATGGATGTTGTATTGCATTGCATTGTTTGCTTATTTCTTCATTAATCTGCATTCTCAAAAATTTATTTGTAAACACATAGGTATACCTCCAACCTCAAAGGCAATACTTACAGTTATGCTTATAGCCTAAAAATAATCCTTATATTAATATATTTTCCTTATTTAATGATTACATTTTGATACACCAGTCATGTTTTACTTTACTTACTACCTTTAAAAAAAAAAGTAAAACAATCTCAAAAAATCCAAAAAATAAGATATTGCCAAAATCCAAACAAATCAAAAAATTACTAAAAATAAAAAAATATGCATGTATATATTTATCTATTATATGTATATTGTTAGAATTTGTAATGTAATATTATATAATATTTCTCTTTAATGTAAATTCACTTAATACTTAAAGTATATTTAGATACCTTAAAGCATTAATGGAATAAATATGAAAAAAAATTTAACCTAACCCTTTGATAAAAGGGAGGTTGAAGAGTGGGTTTCATATTATAGATAGAGAGGTACCCCCTCTCATAATGTAACTTGGAAGTAAGCTATGATATAGGTTTAGGGTTTGGAGAGATAGGAAAGATTCTGTAAGAGAGGTCCTTGAGAATAAGATTTTGGTTAGTGGATGTACTCCCAAGGAAGGAGGAACCACTTTATATCTTGTGTTCTTTTTTATAGTGGCTTATGTTATTATGCTATTGTGTTGATGTAGTGAAGTGACTTTTTGAGATCTTGGTGGTTTAGAGATTAATTCAAAAATGGTTAATTTCATCAAGTGGTATTAGATCCATTCTTGGAGGCTCCTCTTCAACATCCTTGAAGGTCCATTCATTTCTCCATCTACTTTGTGAGGTAAAAGGGCTTGAAGAAATGGAATACTTTTTTGCATCCAATCATATCCTAGATTATTTCAACTATGGTATTTAGGAACCTAGGATGAAAGTAGAACTTCAAGCACAAAAACTTTGGATGATTTTTAGTGAAATCCAAGTTGCTCCATTAGGGGAGAAGGAACTTGATGCTTATAATACAAATAATTATTTGGCAACTTCTATGATCTTTTATATTTTTTCAAATGAAATACTTCTCATGATATCTTCTTCAAACTTTGCAAAGAAAGCTTCCGATAAATTGAAGAGTATCTACCTTACCACCAAATTCTCTAAAAGGTTAACCATTCTTCAAAAGTTACTACAATCACGTCAAGAGGAAAATAAAAGTGTGTAAATATATTTGAATAAGGTTATTGGCCTTAGGACCTAGCTTGTGGGGTGTGGTTGCAATTGGATCAACTATGAGCTTCTTACATTCATCATCCTTCAAAGCCTTTCTACTAAAGTTATTCACTTTGTGACTATTATTTAAATAAGGCTTGAGGATGAAAAATAAGTGTTCTCCTTAGAAATTTTGTTAAGGCTTCTCTTAAAACATGGGTAAATACTTAACAATAAAGTGTTTAACCCCTCTCCTAAGGAACATTATGTGGAACTAGGACCAATGAAGCCTCACTGCAAAAAGAAATGCAATACCAAAAGAAGTCTACTCATGATCCAAAAATGAACTTCAAGAAAGGTGGAAACAAGAAGCTTTATGACCTTGATAAGATATAAAAATCCAAAGCCAAATTTGATGGTAATTGTAATTTCTATGGCATGTATGATCATAAGGAAGCTGATTGCTACAATAAAAATAAAGAACAAAGTAAAAATTATAATTTCTATGGCATCTATGGTCATAAGGAAGTTGATTGCTATAATAAAAAGAAAGATCAAGGTGAAAAAGGATCTAAAAAATCAAACAAATCTAATGATAATAAGAAGAACAATAATTTTTCTTATGTTTTTACCTTTTACTCAAATTCTCATACCTTTTCAAATGATTGGATTATTTATTTTGGATGCACTAATCACATGTATTATGAAAAGATTAAGGTTGAAAATTTTCATAAGTATAGAAAAGATGCAATTATGATAGGTGATAATTCATTCCTTTAATTTCAAGGTATTGGGAGTGTATTGATATAAAGAAAGATTCTTGAGAACGTACTTTATGTGCCTAAACTAACTATGAACCTTCTTTCCATAATTTAGGTGCAAGGAAAGGTTAATCTTTTGAGTTTAACTCACACTCTTGGTTCTTGAAAAAGGGTATTTACATTTGGGTGAAAGGATCAGTGAAATATGATATTTACATTGTGGATAAATTTTTAATAAATATGTGCCTTGCTACAAATATTTTTTTGAAAAGCAATCTTTGGCACCATTGATTAGGTGACCTTAACCATAAGAGCATTCAAGTTATGAAAGATCAAAAACTTATGAAATATTTTCCTACAATATCACGTACAATTGATCTTTGTGAGAAGTGCATTCTAGGAAAAAAATTCCAAAAGATAAGGCAAATAGGGAAATGCAACCTCTTCAACTTATGCATTCATTATTAATGGGTCCATTTTTTACTAAGTCACTTGGAGGAGTATCTTATGTCTTGACCTTTATCAATGAATTTAGCAGGATGACATTTGGTTATCTTCTAGAGAACAAGGATCAAACCTTTGATAGGTTCAAAGATTTCAAAGCCTTGGTTGAAAATAAGTCTAGATTCAAAATCAAGATGTTGAGATCTGATAATGGGGGTGAGTATAATAGCACTAAATTTAATAATTATTGTACAAGTATGGAATCAAGAGGCAGTTTTTAATTCCATACACTCCTTAGCAAAATGGTGTTTTCAAAAGAAAGAATAGGTCCATTCAAGAAATGGCAAGATGTATGTTGGGAGATCTTCTTTATTTCTTATGGGGTGAAGTTGTAAATACTTTAATCTACATCTTAAATAGGTATCCTACGAAAGTAGTTGAAGGTAAAACTCTGTATGAGGCATGGACATGAAAGAAACCTAACATCTCTCACTTTAGGGTCTTTATATGTGATGCTTATGCCTTTGTTGTTCTTGAGAAAATAAATAAGTTTAATAAAATATCTAAAAAGTGCATCTTTGTGGGCTATGAAAATTAGCATAGAGGCTATAGGCTTTATTTACATTTGTCTAGAGCATTATTTATGTCAAGGGATGAAATATTTAATGAACTTCTTGAAGAATCTGCTTCTTGTGAAAACCTAGATGAGATTGATGACTCTTCTATTGCACCTAACTGGATGGATGTTAGTGTGGATATGTCACCTAAGGAACAAAACTCTCCAACATAAAAGATAACTAGAAGTATGATTATTAATAAATCTTTATTTTTCAAAATTGATAGCAAGAATGAGCCCTCATCCTTCAAAAAAGCTTTGAAGCATGAGTGTTGGATGAATGAAATGAATATGGAGTATGAGGCTCTAATGAATCAAACTTATAATTTGGTTCCTTATCCCAATGAATCAAATGTGATTGGTAATAAATAGGTTTACAAGGTCAAATATAATTCAATTTGGAAGATTGAAAAACACAAAGCAAGGTTAGTAGCCAAGGGTTTCACTCAAAAATATGGAGTTTATTATGAGGAAACCTTTGCTCTAGTGGAAAATATGCCTATTGTTAGGGTGATCCTTGCTCTTTCAGTAGCTAAGGGATGGAAAGATTTTCAACTTGATGTTAAGAGTGCTTTTCTCAATGGTTACTTGGATGTGGAAATCTACATGATTCAACCAGAAGCATTTTTTATGGAAGGAAAATAATCATTTATTTGCAAGCTAAAGAAGTCTTTGGAAGGAATTAATCAAGCACCTCGAGCTTGGTACAATAAGATTTTAGGATACTTTGAGTACATTGGGTTTTCTAAATGCTTCTTTGAATCTAATATTTATGTGCTCAACTAAGGACAAGACTTGATCTTGATTCTTATCTATGTGGATGATTTGTTGATTATAGGGAATAATGTAGTTCTCATCCAAGAATGCATATCCAAACTCAAGGTAACTTTTAAAATAATAGACCTTGGTCTATTACACTACTACCTTAGTATACAGGTATACCAATATAAGAATCTTACTTATCTTAATCAATCCAAGTATATCTCAGATATTTTGCAAAATTTTAGAATGGATGAGTGCAAACTTGTTCAAATCCCAATCACTCCTAGAATCACTTTATCTCTTAGTTACAACTCTCAGTTGGTAGATGCTATAGCTTACAAGCAACTTATCGGTAGTCTTCTTTATTTGACTATATCTAGGCTAGATATTATCTTTTCTATGAATTTGATGGCTCACTTAATGCAAAAGTTGTATGTTGAGCACTTCAATGTCTTTAAGCAAATTTTGAGGCATGTTGCAGGCACTACGGATCTTGCTCTCAAGTATGATAAGTTTTCCTCATTTTTTCTTTTAGGATTCTCATATTCTAACTATGGAGGAGATAGAGATGATAGAAAATCAACATCTACTTATGTGTCTAGCATTGGTTTAGGTGCTATCTCTTGGATTTCCAAGAAGTAACCTACTTCTGCTCTCTCCACCACAAAGGTTGAATATTGAGCAATATCATTTGTAGCCCAGGATGCCATTTGATTGAGGTATCTTCTATAATAAATTAGGTATGAGCAAGTTCATCCATCTCAAATTTCTTTAGATAATCAGTTAGCTATTACTTTGAAAAAGAATCATGTTTTCCATTAGATAAAAAAGCACGTAGAATTCCAAGTCAACTTTATTAGGGAGAAGGTTCTGTATGGTCTTCTACACTTGCATTATTTCCCATCAATCCTAAACTCTACTAATTTGTTCACCAAGCCTCTTCTTGAAGCTCCGTTTTGCAAGCTTAGGGATTCTATTCAGTTGGTGAATTTTCCCTCAAAAAGGGAGTAAATGTTTAATTCGTGTTGAATCCATATATATTGTACTTATTTTCCTTCTTAATAAAGTTATTGAGCACTTTATTTTATCTATATATTTTGATTATACATTAATCTTAAGGTGACTATAAGCAATGGATTGGCATCTTAGTGATGTCTTATAGTGCACTACAAATCCAAGCACATTATATCAAAGAGAAATTCTTGATGGAATAAATGTAGCTCTATTCCTCTAACTTTGACTCTCTTGATTTATTCACTAGACCGCTTCAAAAACTATGTTGTGCACACTTTGACAGTTTCATATCATTAGTGAAGTTCTCCTCAAGGGGGGTTGAAGTTTGAATTCCTATGTTGAATTCATATTTGTGATGACAACTTCATTCCTAGGAGGATATTTTGTTGTATAGTTTTGATCTTAATATACAACTTCGTGGTTAGTTCACTCTATGTGATGAACTCATGGTACATTTTTAGTTTCTATTATCACTATGTGAGGAATCAGTATGTGCATTTTGGCACTGTTTGGTTATCCATATGTGAGGTATTTGTATGTGCATATGCTCTATTTTTTTATGATGATAAACACATCTTTTCTAATATATAGCAAGTGAATATAAGTATTGGCTTGGCATCTTCATGATGACTTATAGTGCATCATTGATCAATTTATGGATGGCATTAATTAGTTCATTTATCTTATGATTGATATGAATGTTTATATATATGCATCTAATTGATCTTGTTTATGATCTGGTTACTTACTTCTGGTGGGCAGGCTCATGGAGGCTCATATGTAAACTTAGTGTTGATCGATTACACTTTATAATGAAACTAGTTATGGTTAATGATTGTATTGTAAACCATTTTTTCAAATGGTAAAGTGGTGAGTCTCAAATCAAGATCTTGATTATTTTTCAAAAATGTAAAATTTCTCATCTCCACTTGTATCTCTATGGAGGATAACTCTCTCTTACTCTCTCTTTCTTCCTTTATGCTCTATCCCAATATTACATTAAGGGGGGGTGTTAGAATTTGTAATGTAATATTGTGTAATATTTCTTTTTAATATAAATTCACTTAATGCTTAAAGTATCTTTAGATACCTTAAAGCATTAAGGGAATAAATATGAAAAAATATTTAACCTAATCCTTGGGTAAAAGGTAGGTTAAAGAGTGGATTTCATATTATAAATAGAGAGGTATCCCCTCTCATAATGTAACTTGGAAGTAAGCTATGCTATAGGTTTAGGGTTTGGAGAGATAGGAGAGATTCTGTAAGAGAGGACCTTGAGAATAAGAATATCTTAGTTAGTGGATGTACTCCCAAGGAGGGAGGAATAACTTTATATCTTGTGTTCTTTGTGAGATTGGCTTGTATTATTATGCTATTGTATTTATGTAGTGAAGTACCTTCTTCAGATATTAGTAGTTTAGAGATTAATTCAGAAAGGGTTAATTTCATCATATACACACTCAAAAAATTATTTTTGAAGCATCTTGGCTATTGGGTGCACTTCCCTATATATCCATACCATATCACTATGTTCATTTTGTCCATTCCATTACTTCCGTTGTTACAAAACTATTGAATGTTAAACATGATGATTTTAGTAACTTGCCAAATGATATATACAAATTGCATACCCATCCATATATTGATTATATATATAGTTGTATATATAAATAAAGAAGTAATGTTATGGATATAATATTCATATTCAACTTTATCAACATATGTTTTGCAAAGTTTTTTGAAACTTCAAATGATAAACAAACATAACTATGATACATCTTTAGGATATTATGAACTCACACATATGTTCATATTTAAAATCTTGAAACAATCAAAAATTAAATGTTCCTTGAGCATAATTTTGAGTGTTTATTCTCCTATTACTTTGCTTCATCTCGAACCCAAGAGCTAGGATAGAAAAAAAAAAGAATAGGAAGACAAATATGCATATAAATATCAAAAGATTCAAAAATAAATAAAAAATAAAAAGCAGAGTAGAATTCTTGGATTATTATAGTATCCTTTATTAAGGTTATGAATTCCTGACTGGAAATAGAGCAAGGTTGTAATGGGATCTAGGGTTAGTCTTCATCGAGGCTATGGAAGCTCCTCTAGTAGTGAAGTATACCTTACAAAGTGGCAACATGTCTAGTCTCCATGATGGACCTCTGTACATTTCATACAGATGAATTATCTTACATATTTTATGCTCTTGAAATATTAAATTTATAAGAATAAAGAGAAGTGAATGAACATCATTGCACACACACAAGTTTATAGTAAACTTATGTGTATTATAACCTTGTTTTATATCATCCCTAGTAGATGAAACCAAAATAAAATATTATTTGATGAAGTTAATATTGAATGCCTTATTTATTACACTTCTTTATTATATTATCCATTCATTATACCTAACAATATATATATTATTATTGTAAACCTTAAAATATTATGTTTGGCATCCATATAGTTATGTTATTCATTCATTTATCTCTGTTCATGAGTGTTAAAATTCATAACTTCATACACATATACATCCACATATTCCCTACATCCATATTTATGGGTTGTTAAATTTAGGGTGCTTCTACATTATTTTGAAAAAAGAATAAATAATTATTCTCCCCATTGATATGAAAGTCAACATTAGTGTTGTTAAAACCTCTTGATTTTATCTTTATCTACAAGATCAAGCAAGAAATTGCTCTTAGTATACTGATAGAAGTCAAACCTAGAACATTTTTAAATTTCATAGCTTCCATTATTCTTTTTATCGAGAATAAGAAATTATTTTTCCCATTTGAATTAGAAGTTAATGTTCTTTCCTTACAATATTCCCTATCATTTCACCCCCCTTGAACATCATTGAATTCTATAGCTTCCATCATTCTTTGGGATCGAGAGAAAATAATTTTTCTTCCCTTTGAATTTGAATTTGATGTTCTTCATCCCATTACACTCATTACTATCATCCCATAAATTGTATATACAATTCCATATGTGTTATCCCATTACAATTGTTTAAACCGTATGTGAAAAATAACCAAGAATGAAAAATGATGATATCTGATTCTGTACTACTATAAATAAAATCTTGTTCTACTCATAACAATATTTTCTTTAAAAATAAGCACTAATTGTTAAGCATTTTCATCAATCACCAACCATTATCAAATCAAATGAAAATGATTTATGAAAACAACATAACATCAAATCATCATTATATAAGACATAATCATAAAAGCATGCATAAGATAACATCATCATATTCAAAAAATAATCATACAATATCCATCGACCAATCACAAAAAATTATAGCATCCATTTTATGAAACTAGATCATGACCACCATGATCCAATATATATATATATGAAACACAATCATCATAAATATAGTTCCATCACATGTGTAGCAATAGTATGAAATAAACATCATGATACTCAATATGCCAGGGCATCCTCATACTCATTGCCTCTCCACCTATTAAATTACCTGCTCCCCTAGCTTGTTGCTACTATAAGGTCTGCACCATAGACCTCATCTCATCTCTCTCTCATTTGTAGTTGTCTCCCTAGAACTCATTAATATAATACTAGAAGGAGGGCTTATAATTTTGTATTTTTTACTCTTTTTTGGTAGTTTTGATAATATTTATCATTCATTTATTTATTATTATCTTTTTCACTCATTTTAAGAGACTAAAAAACATGATTTTAGTTGATTATGGACTTATGCATATAGCAATGGTGTGGCATCTCTTTAGATGGAAGAGATAAACAAACTAATGTTTAGTACCTAATAATGCAGCTATATGAATATTTTAATTTTTTATGATGATTTATTTTAAGGAATATGGCACCTATTTTTTCTAATTAGTGGGTTTACTTCGATGTGCCACATAGCAATGTTATGGCATCTCTTATGATTAAAACAATGTATGTACTTTTGATTTTTTGATTTTTAATTTTTTATTCATATGTACGTACTTTTGTGTTACCTTTTCTAATGATTTGTTGATGCAATCCTAGAAGGAGGGCTTACAACTTATATAGTTTTCTTTTTTGTTTTTTAGTGGTCATTGGTATTTTGTTAGATCATTAATGTTTCATACGAATCATTGATGTTCAACCTTAAATGGTCATCTTTCAAGGGTGCGAATAGGATAAAAAAAGAAAAGTAAAATATCATTTTCTAATTTTTCTTTTGTGATTGGTTAGAGTTCTTATTTCTTTCTTGCCCCTTTCTCATAGTTGACAAGTTATTTTAGGCTTAATATTTAATATTCTAAAAACTTTTAAAACCCCCAACCATAATTGTTAGCCAAGGTCGAGGGTTTGTAGAATCATTGGTGTTTGGGGTAAAATGTTAGTGACTCTACAACTAGGGCCCCTGATCATTGATGTTCACCCTTAAATCACCTTTTTTTAGCTTAGTTACATTTATCTCTACGTTCATGATGTGTTCAATCCCAAGGGGCATTACCCTTCCATCCTATAGGAGGGGCATCAATTTCTCACTACCACAGACTATCTTCCAGGCTATGGGTTTGAGAGATGGACCTTATATGGGTTGTATACATTGGGAGTATGCCCTTCTTGTAGCCTTTATGGAGAGATGTAAATCCACCACATCCACTTTCCATATCCCAATAGGGGAGATGATGATCACTATCAAGGATATTCATTATCTATACTACCTACCTATCCATGGTTGATGGATTCAACATTCAGTTGATAGGGAAAAGGTATGATCGACCATATATTATTTGTACGAGGTTGGCCTTGTGGATACTGTTATTTTTGAGATTGGCTAGGGAATGATACAATATTACTATTTTTGGCTAGGGGATTAGAAAGAGACCATCAATATTTCTACTTGATGGGCATGATCCACTATTATGCCCTTCCTGATATTGGTAGTGAGTGACTCCTACGATATTTATCACTAGTTATGGTAGATATGATTTACCATGGTACCATCTATACTTGGGCAATGAACTTATTGGCATAAATTTATAGGGACTTGTTATTTTATTTGTAGGGTAATAGAGCCTCACTTTTTATGATGATCACTCTACAGGCTTGGGCATATGATCATATTATATTTTCTCATCCTTGTAGACTTCCTATTCCTAGTTTTTCTAGCCATGAAGAGTACTTGGCTAGCATTATGAGATGGATATATAACTTTTACTTT
>Ga0115851_102153_pt1 | contig 10394 bp, 6 predicted proteins | sample InSIn2gowninarea_FD_83865 | JGI IMG/M metagenome (GOLD analysis project Ga0115851, IMG submission 83865)
AGGGGAAGTAGGGGTTGAACGAAACAGAACTTTAACAGGGGTTGGAAAAGAGCTAGGCTGAACTGTTTCAGGACTAGAAGCGGTGCAGTCTTCTTGTTATGCTACATAATTTTCTCCAAAATTATGGCATTTTGAACTCTCCTATAGAGAGGATAGAAACTCTGTATTGTAACCATTTTTATTGTTGAATAATACATTGAGTGTGTCCCAAAGTGTGGGGTCACTAGTTTGTTCGTTTGATATGTCTGAAATTGTTCTACTTTAATTTTTTGCACATTCTTCTCTCATGGATTAGTATAGGAAGCATATTCCACATCTCAACTTTCTTTCATTTGGTATCAGATCCTAATCACTTTAAATCCAAGTTGTTAGGGACAAGGGTTTTTTATCTACATTTTGTTTGAGTGGGAGTTTATGTAGAAGGAAGTCTTGTTGCAAGAAAATGGTGAGCACATCTATATTATAAATGGAGAAGTTTAATGCAACTAGCTTTGAGCTATGGTGTTGAGAATGCAACAAGATGATGGAGCTTAGTGGAAAGGAGTTGCCTTCACTAAGTGGGCCCGCATGCAAATATGGCACAAAGTCTATTTTTAGACTATGTCTATTTTTAGACATATGGATCATGGTCTATAAGTTGCAGTATGCTGTTTATGGATGCTTGGTCATGTTGGAAAAAATAGATGGACTTCTATTTTTGGATCACAGCAGGAGTGATCAGAGTCTATTTTTAGACTGCTAGTCAAAAATAGAAAAATCAAATATTATTGTCTCATAATAATATTTAGATTATAAACTTTATCTTATCCTCTTGGAGCACTTCAGTTTGAGCTACAAATGTGGCACATGCAGCTGTCAGAAGGAAATATGTTTTCTTTGTGAGTCAGTTGAGCTATTGAATGCAGGACTTCAGTTAGAACTCAAGTAGTTGAGTTTGGTGGAGTTGGATGTGGAGTTGATGGAGTTGTGTTCAGTTTGACTTGGTTAAACTAGTTGTAATTAGTCTAACTGCAAATACACTAGTGATGAATTCTGTGAATTAATTATTAACTCATAATGCAACTGAAGAATACATTAGTTAACTCAGTTGCATGTCAGTGCATGTACAGTTCAGTGGAGACAGGTGTTAGAGGTTGAGATTGCTATCAGTTGTGACTATAGTTGTGCATGAGATCTTGCATAATCAAAGGATTGAGTATGACGATGAGAATTGCATATGCCCAGTGATATAGCCTGTGCTCACATGATTTCCAGGGTGAGTGATTTTCCAAGGTAAATAGAACTTGGAACGAGTTTGGATTCATTCATTCTCTTGCAGGATTGTGCAGTGGAGGCAGGTGTTAGCCTCCTGTTGCAACAGGTGTTCATATTTCATGATTTACATTTTTACATGCCAAATATGTCGTTCTTTGCATGCTGCAACACTCCATATTTCCAGAAGAGGCCATGAAGTGTGCTAGTCTAAATGCCACTGCTGTATCCCAATTTTGATGAGTTATCCATTTTTGAAGAATTTTCAGTTAAAGGGAGGGCCAAACAGCTTAATCTTGGCCTCCCTAGGTTTCAATTTCTTGTTGTAGAATATAGAGAATCATTATCTGTCCAAATAGCTTAATCTTGGTAGATTTGTAGATAGGTAGAGAAGCAAAGGTGCTCAACAACCTAATCTGAGCCCCTGGATGAAATAAGTGTAGATGTAGATAGGATGACAAAAAAAAAATAAAAAATTGAAAAGCTAGGTTTGCTAGTTCAAGTGCACCCAAACTAAAAAGAAGAAAAAATGCTAGGTAAGTAGGCTGGGTAAGTAGTTTTGTGGTTGAAAAATCAAGCTATATGATCCATTTCATGTTTTCAAGTGTTATATTTATTCAGATCACATTTATGAGACATTTTTCAGCTGGATCAGATCAAGCGAGGCATGTCTAACTTCCCCTTCTTCTTATCCCCCAAATCACTCACTAACATCCCCTTGAGGACCTTGGGATCTGCCCAACCAGTCTTGTTTTCACTTCATTTGTTGTAAAACTAATAAGTCAGGCTTTAACTTTCTGCAGTCAAGAGAAGCCACATTTCTTGAGTAAAATTCATTTTTCCACAGTCCATTCACTTTCTGTGTCAAGTTTTCAGTTCACAAAGCTTAACTTCTCCCCTACACTCCATCTCACAAATTCATATTAACTCCTAACTCTATTATCTAACTCCCTAAATCATTTCCTTATCCCCTATTATGAAAAAACTATATAAAATCCCACAAATATTAAGTATCCCCTCCCTTTGGCACTATAGCCATATTCTTCTAAGTCCGAGAAGCAGCAGTCCATCTGGGGCTCCTACTAACCCATCCGTGTCCTAACCAGAGTTAGTCTGACATCTGGTCACACTAACAACCGTTTCCCCCTTAACCGTAACCCTACAACACCCATGTTCCGCCCTTGTCCTAAAGTCTTGCCTATAAATATTTGCCCCGCTCGCTCATAATCCCATGAAACCCACTTTTCTAATGTCTAAACCCCCCTCGCCGTATGAATAAACGAATAAAATCAAGGCGGGCCCCGTCCCTTATCCTTCCGCCGCTTTATTTGTTCCGCCAGCCATCCGATCACCCTTGCCCCAGATCTATGGTGGGCGGGTTCTTTCCCCCTCCGAACAGGTCGATGGTTAGCGTCCGGGAGATGGGCGGTTTTCCCGTCATACTCCCGCCATGCGTCACCCTCTTGACTGTGGCGGAGCCCCCTCCTCCCAAACCACCTGTGCACAAAAGTGGTGCGCCATGAAACCAATTACCGCCTCCCTGTGTGACGTAAGCGCCACGTCACCCTGCCACGTCATCTGCCATACTGGGTCCCACATGCCTGCGTCATGCTGATGTCATGATGACGTCACTGCCGAAAAATGCGCGAAGGGCAAAATCGCGACTTAGGAAGCCCGGTATCAAATTCTGAGGCAGTTTTTGATGCGCCCCGGTCCCGCGCAGTTTTGCAGCAGTGATTTTTGCCAGAAAAGAGCCGAAAAGGAGCTATTTTGCAGTTTTGAGTACCCGAGGAGCAGATAAACCCCAGTTTTATGTCAAAGAGTATCAGGATGTGGCAAAGAGTATCAGTGAGGATTTTTTTTCAGCGGCTCGAAGCAGACAAACATTAAAGAGCCCCCCCAGCAAAGTCAACAAACAGTAAAGCCATTTAAAGGCTCTCAAATCACAGTTAATGCACATCAAAGTCACATGAGATCAGTGGATCAATACCCAAAGCACAGTTATTGCAGAAGCACTGCATTGAGCCACCAAAGGATACCATATTAATTCATTTTGATTCGGCTGCTTCCGGCGCAGCTCTAGTCACTTTCTTGCATTTAATTTCAGCACAAGTTTAGGTTAAAAGAACCTTTTTCCCGCAGACCTATTTAGGTCAGCTGTAAGAGATATTTTTGATATCTGTCTCTATATAAATGATCCTAATTCATTATTCAAGGGTTGAATTTTGGTGGACAGATGAAGCTTACTTTAGAAAAGACTCGCTCTGTAACTGATATGTTTTACTTAATCAAAGATTGCTGAAAGCTTGGAGAATGGACTGTTGATGTGTTTTAATGGTCCTGAAGAGTGAATGATGGAATTCTTGTACTGCTATATGAATCAATAAGTGTTTCTTACCTTTGCTATTTCAATTTTCATATATGCTCAAGTCCCAGAACGAAAGACTGGTTTAGAATTTGCCTAGCTGCACTCTATGCTCAGTTTTCGTGGCTTCTTAATGTTTTCCTCTTGATTTAGGCATAAATATGGATTCCTTATGGCTCATATTTTCTCTAATTCACATATGAAAGACTGTTATTTAGGAATTCTTAGTTGCGCCTAGATAGGGCTCGTTCATCTTCCCTCTGCTAACCTGATTGAGGGATTCTCTGTTGCCCCTCATTCCTTAGCATTCAATCCATCTCCATTTAGCTTTGAATGTTGTTTCATGAGCAGTTATCTTGCTCCTCCTTTCCTCTTGTGACCAAGAAAACGCACCAGCAATCCTACTCCATGGCTCCATGCCCAATGGTTTGAAACTTACCACACTATGCATTGCCTCTCTGCTTAAAAGCATCCTCCTTCCCACCTTCCCACCAAACAACAAACAAAACCCCTGAACCCAATAGCTAGCCTAAAATCATCATCAACAAAGCTAAATCAAAAAGAGAGAGCCCTCTCTGATTGCAGGTGGGCTAGAACCTGCAGTCCAAAGATTAGTCTGTGGTTACCTCGGCCATATCCCTTAAGGAGCCAAGGGACAACATGAGTTTTAACATAATGGTGACTCCACTGGGGACCATCCTTTGAGGAAGAATCTGACCTTTAAAAGTTTCTTTCTAACCCTTATATTCTTGAAAAATCCCCAAAAAACAAGCTAGAAGCTGGCTCCCAAGAAGAATTCACGTTATACAAGATCAAATCCAGACCCAAATCCTCCAGTTGCTTTTGAAAATCCCAATTTAATCTCTAGAAACCTTAGAAAGCAAAAACAAGAAGACTGCACCGCTTCTAGTCCTGAAACAGTTCAGCCTAGCTCTTTTCCAACCCCTGTTAAAGTTCTGTTTCGTTCAACCCCTACTTCCCCTTGTTCATCACCTACCTTTCCAAGCACCGTTTCCACACCTCCATTCACTACACATACCACCACTACCCCTCCTATTATCCCAGTTGTTCCATTCATCCCTGTTGTTCCACTTATCCTTGTGAATATGGCTAACAAATATGCACCTTTACATTTGCCTGCTAATCCCGGGGCTATGCCACAGGATTATCAGACTAAAATAACCTATTTTGATGGCACAAGTGCCTGCGGAGCCCTTCAGCATACAAAAAAAATGCAGGATTACTTTGAAAGCTATGAGATTGATGATGATAGTGTGAGAATGAATATTTTTGTCCAAAGTTTGACAGGTGATGTCAGGACTTGGTTTAGATCACTCCCGACCAATTCCATAGCAGACGCAGAAGCACTATACCAGTCATTTATCAAAAGATGGGAGAAAAGGAAAGAGCCCCTAACAGCCTTGCTGAGATGCAAAATTTGGCTGTCACTATAGAGGCAAACTTAATTTCCAAAAGAAACAGAGCTAGAAATGAGAGAAGAACCACCTTCAAGGAAGAACCCTCAGCCTTAGAGCAAAAGCTAGATGCTATTATCAATGGCATGCATAGGTTGGGAGACAGAGTAGAGAGTGTTGAGAGGAAATCATCATGGGAAGGATAGCAGCCAAATACCATAAGGAACCCAAATTTCAGAAAGAATCAAAACCCAAATGCAGAAGGGCTAGTCCCAACCATGATATTAGGCCTCCTTTCCAAGAAAACTACATAGAAGCATCCACACCTAGTGAGCCAACAGAGGAGACTCACATGAACTTGATTAATTTGAAGGGAGAACAACAAATTTTTCTAACTCAAGAAGACAAAGATGACAATGAGATAAATCAATTTCAGACTAAGTCTGGAGAGTCTTTTGATTTTAAACAAGGCTATGATTCTGCTGTGTATGAGGTCCACAAACAATATAAGCTGAGAACTAGAACCATTGATGTCCCTGTACCTAGCAAATCAAAAGAGAGCAAACAACCCAAAAAGATTAAAGGCAAGGCTATTATAACAGAACTAGCTGATATAACTGCCCCAAACCCGCATCAAGTGACTGTAGAGGACATAACAGACATGCAACCTTCTATTGAATAGCCACTGCCTCCTTCTTCCTCAAAAGAAAATTTGAACAGTACTCCTAAAAACCTTCCCAAAACTAAAATGCCACAAACCATCATTCACTATAACGCTGATAATCAAAAGAAAAACACAGAAAATACACTTGAAAAGGATAAATCTGTTATTTCTACTGCTAACGCAAAGATTCCACTGGAGAAACCATTTAACTTAGAAGCAGAGATTGGAAAAGTTAAGATATCCATTCCCCTCTCAGAACTTGCCAAGCATGATGTGTATAGGCAACAAATCCAAAAATCACTTCAAATGCCAGAGGTCAAAGACAGTGTAAATGTTTTAGATGATACCCCTGAGCTGCTGTTCGGTCCAGAAGTTAATGGAAAATCAACATATGGATCTGTTCTACCCTTTTATATAATTTTGCACATACATGACAAAATCTTGCATAATGCTATGTTTGACTCAGGTGCCTCGCACAACCTTATGCCCAAAGCTGTAATGGAAAAGATAAACCTTGATATAACAAGACCCTATAAAGATCTATTCTCCTTCGACTCAAGTCAGGTCAAGTGTTTAGGCTTAATCAAAGACCTTTGTGTGTCTTTAGTCCAATATCCCAACAAGACAATCCTAATGGACGTAGTAGTTGCTGACATTCCAACAAAATATGGCATGCTCCTATCAAGATCATGGGGGGCAAAGCTCCAAGGATCGCTCCAATTAGACCTCTCTTATGCCACCATATCTGTCTTTGGGCAACCAAAGAGACTGTACAGGGAAACACTGATGAAATATGTGGTAAGTAGTGAGGAAAAGCCCCAGAATTTCCCTCTCTACTCAATCCATTCTGATATGGATTCATTCATTCTGTTTAATGATGATAGCTGTTACCCAACTAATGAGAATCATTTGGCTCTAGGACAAGAAACATGCATAAATGAAGAATTGGTTACCCATACCCATGAAGCTGTCAAAATAACCAATGCAACCACCATACAAGAAAAATCTCCCCAAATAGAAAATTCAAATCTGCCCAATCCTAAAATGACTGAAACTCTTAGTACTAGCCATAAGCAAGAAATCACATGGTATTTAGAGTTTGATGGTTCTGTCAACAAGTTAGGAGCAGGGGCAGGGATATGGATTCATAATACACATAACAATCATGCAGAAGGCCATGCCTATAGATTAAACTTCAGATGTACCAACAACATGGCAGAGTATGAGGCTCTCCTCTTAGGCCTCAAACTACTCAAAGTTCTAGGCGCTACAAAAGTATCCATTCTAAGTGACTCCAATTTAGTCATACAACAAATGAAAGGTAACTTTGTTACTAATGACAATAGAATGAGGGCTTATAGGACTGCTGCCACTAATATACTCAATGCATTCACTGAATCCAAGCTTGCCAAGATTTCAAGAAATCATAACATTCATGCACATAGCATGGCAACTTTCGCCAGTACATGCAAGCTTCCCTTTGAGCCAAATCACCATTTCACTGCTGAGATAAAACATAGGCCTACTGTCCCAAACAATGTTAAAGATTGGAAAGTGTTCGAAAATGATGCCCAGATTAACAATTTCCTCACTCTTGAGCATGAGTTTTCAAATATAAACATCGACATGGATGATATGAATGATACCCAACATCAAACAAATGAAAATCAGCAGACTGTAACAGCTTTAACAGCAAAACAAATCCTTCACCCAACGGTTTTTGACAATGCAAACATAGAAGAACTGAAACAGATGCATTTGGAGGAAATAGCCAAAACAGAAGCCGAGATCATTTATCTGAAGGATAACTTTCTCCCTGCTGGCCTAACCCCATTAGAGGATATGTTTGATGCCAATGATGTCCCTAAAAAACCTAAAATGGAGCCTCTAAACACTGCAATACAAGAACACAACATAGGGACAGCAGAGAAGCCCAAAATGATTAAATTGTCCAAAAATCTGCCACCTGATCAAAAACCAAAATATGTCGATCTGTTCAAAGAATTTCAAGATGTATTTGCATGGAGTTATGAGGACCTAAAGTCCTATGACACTTCAGTAATTCAACATACCATTCCCTTAAAACCAAATCAAAAACCATTCAAGCAGAAACTTAGAAGAATCAACCCTATGCTTCTTCCCCTGATTGAGAAGGAAGTAAAGAAAATGTTTGAAGCAGGTATCATAGCATCCATCAGATTTTCTGAATGGGTATCCAATCTGGTTCCCACGAGAAAGAAGTCAGGTGAAATCAGACTATGTGTAGACCTAAGAAATTTAAACCAAGTCTCCCTTAAAGACCACTATCCTTTGCCCAAAATGGACCACATCCTACAAAGAGTAGTGGGGTCATCTAGAATCTCTTTGCTAGATGGATTTTCAGGTTTCAATCAAATACTTGTTCACCCGGATGACCAAGACAAGACAACATTTACCACACCGTGGGGAACATTTAAATATGTTAAAATGCCTTTCGGACTAAAGAACGCTGTTGCTACCTTTCAAAGGGCAATGGATATTGCATTTTCCAAGGAAATACATGATTTCCTAGTTGTATACCTCGATGACCTTACCCCTTTTTCCAAATCTGATCAAGAACACCTCAAACACTTAAGGCAAATATTCATGACATGTAGGAAATATGGCATTTCCTTAAATCCTAAGAAGTCCCTATTTGGCCTTGAAGAAGGTAAATTACTAGGCCACATCATTTCAAAAGATGGTATCAGAATTGATCCAGAAAGGATCCAAGCCATTCTCCAAATACCCTACCCAAGAAACATAAAAGAGTTGCAAGCGTTCCTCGGAAAGATCAATTTCCTAAGGAGATTTATCCCAAATCTAGCAGAGTTGATAAGACTGTTAAGTAACATGTTAAAAAAGGATGCCAAAGTAAAATGGTCTCTTGAAACCAAGCAGGCTTTTGAAAGTATCAAAACTGCCTTGACTCAAATGCCTGTCCTGACAAGTCCACAATTTGACAAAGATTTTATCATTTTTTCTTTTGCATCTGAGCACACCATAGCAGCTGTCCTTTTGCAAAAGGATGATCAAGGAAATGAAAAGCTAATTGCGTTTTTCAGTCGAGCCTTAAGAGATGCACCCTTGAAATACCAAATCATGGAAAAACAGGCCTATGCCCTTGTTAAGGCCATTAAAGACTTCAGATTTACATTCTATACTCCCATGTGATTGCCTATGTCCCAAACTCTGTTGTAAAAGAGATATTAACTCAAGAGGGACTTGAAGGAAAAAGAGGCAAGTGGATTGCTAGCATTCTTGAATATGACATAGAAATAAAACCTACAAAACTAATAAAGGGACAAGGTTTAGCCAAACTGATGTCCGAAACAAATTTTCAAGCCTTAGACATTAACCAACTGGACAATGAATCGGAGCTGGCGACTCCACAGATCAGTGAAACCTTTTTGCAATCCCCATGGTATGCTGACATTTGCTTTGTATTGTTAAACCTGTGTGCTCTCCCAGGATTGTCCAGAACCAAGAAAAGATTTTTGAAAATGAAAGCTTTAAATTTTTGTGTCTTAGACGGTGCCTTATTTTGGAAAAATCATGAAGGCATATTATTTAATTGCTTGACTATGAACGAAACTAACAATATCATGAAAGAATTCCATGCTGGAGACTGTGGAGGGAATTTATATTGGAAGTCCATGTTGGATCCCTATAATACTAGTGATTACCCCATTACTATTATAGTTATACCCCTTATTTATATTGTTGTGCCCCTATTACCCCCATATTGTTATTTCTGTGCCCCATAGAATCCCTCTAGAATTGTTCATTTATGTAATGTAAAGGAGGTTGCCCCCTCGAAGAGGCTGAATTCTAAGGCGTTGATCTATCTTTTCTATCTTTTCTTGAGTTGGGTTCATAACATTTGGTATCAGAGCTTTGGATTCTAGGGTTTCGCTGCTCCAAACAGGTCGTCGTGACATTTTCGCTATAACTTTTTTTCTGTGACGTTTCAGAAATCGAAAAAAAAACCCATTTGAGAAGACATCGTGTTGAATCTTGGGTCTGAATTTTAGAGCTTTTCTAGCTATATTTTCGGAGTTATGATCTGAGGAAGTCGGTCTTTTTGCAGACTCCTGAATTACACTCCAAACAGGTGACCTGGGGAAAATCGTCATAACTTTCTCTCTGGGGATCAGATTGAAATTTCATAAGAAAGTACAGAAAGGGGACGGACTGTAGTTTCTTGTGTGTGATTTTTAGATCCAAAGGTTGAAACAGTGACTTGTGGCACGTCGTACAAGTTCGCCCTACTGAATTAGTCTAAAATAAAGTCATTGTGGGAGATTGTGCATAACTCTTTCTTGGAGAATCCAATTTGGATCAGACTTGTGGCATTGGAAAGAGGACGCAGAAGGCTACTACAGATCATAATTTCAAAACTGGATGATCCGAAATTACAAAGATACATCAGATTCAATATCAGGCTTCTGCAAAGTGAAAAAAGGTGTGTAGTTTTTTTTTATTTTTTTGCATAAGCTTGGTTTAACGGAATTCAAAGGGAATAGTAAAGCATTATTATCGGTAACTGATGCCCCGAAAGAAAATGAAAAAACCTAGTAAGGAACCTGAAAGCTCTAGCATGACTCATGAAGAAGAGGAAGAAATGATACATGATATATCAAAATTACAAGAACAAGTGCAACACATGTCACTCTCACCC
>Ga0115851_102157_pt1 | contig 10388 bp, 12 predicted proteins | sample InSIn2gowninarea_FD_83865 | JGI IMG/M metagenome (GOLD analysis project Ga0115851, IMG submission 83865)
TTTGGTCATGTATTACCAGTCAAAATGTTTCCAATGTCCCATCAAGAAGTTAGATTCAAAGGGAGAAAGAAGGTCTATTATCTTTTGGTCATCTGTCGTCCATTAGGTCCAAAACTCTCCATACTCTTACTATGAGTTTATTGACCAATTTGTTTACCCAGTCTCCTACATCTTGAAAAGAACTCCTCCTCCCAGAATATCTTATGACATGCAAAAGATATTGTAGTTGTCCAAGAACTACAAAATAGGTGATTGGTATCTCTACCAAAATCACACTGTCATTAGAATCTATGGCTGTGAGCTCTGTCCTTACAAGCTCCCAAGATATGTACCTATGAGACTGTTTGCCTTGGAATACTATAGGCAACTCATCAACTTAGATCTCACACATTTTCATAGTGCCAAGAAGAAAGCTCACCTGAAATTTAAAGACCATCTAGGCCCCTTTATCATGAACAAGAAGGAAGGTTGGCAGGATGCTGACCAAATATTGAAGGAGAAACTCAAGTTGAAAAGGAGTTTCTGGTGGGTCCCCTATGACCCAGATGGATTTATTAGTGCCAAAAGAGTTAAATATAGATTGACAGCATATGAACATTGCAAAATCCCACCCATTGAACAATTTGCTAATCAAGATGAATGGGTGTAAGGCACATTAGTTGAAGAGCTCACTCAAGAAGAAATAATGGAGCAAAATGTCAAAGATTTAGAAAAAACTCTTGACTTGGATTCTTTTCAGCAGGTAACATTCAAGTTGCCACAACAAATTGGAGAAGGCACATCCACTGCTGCAGCTTCACAAGCTGCCCAAGGCCTATCTACATCAACAACATGTATAACAAAATGGAAAGAAGTAATGGATGCAGAACAATAAGTAATCACAGAACAGCCTACTACCTCAATGGAGAAAACTCAAGAGCAAGCTCCTCCACAGCAAACAGAGGCACTGCAAGTGTCAGCTTTACAAACTCCTGCCAATGAGGAGAGAGGCAGAAAAAGAGACTGGGAAGACTCCACTCCTGCTAGTGGGTCTACACAGCAGCCTGAAGCCAAGAGGCAAAGAGTTGATCCTCCAGCTGAGGAGGAAATTAGTGAAGAATCTCTTGAAAGTCCCAGGAGAGACAGGGAAACAAGCCAGCAGACACCTACTAGCTCTTTCCAGCAAGAGCAAGAGAGGCAGCATGGCATGGAGGTGTCCTCCTCAACACAACAAAGAAAGCGGCCACCTGGCATCAAAGCCACTTTTATGGAAATCAAAGCTCAAAATGAACTGTCAAGAGTGCAGTTATATGATCAGTTCCTTAAGGCAACACTTTCCAAGAAGCAAAGATTGATGGTAGCATATGACTTCAAAGAAGAGAAAATGATTCTTAGCCACTTCAAGCCTAAGGTTCAACAACCTCAGATAGCTGTAGATTATGTGAAGACAAATTTAGAGGTCCTTTCCAAGGACATTCACCCCATGGAACAAATAGAATTGCATAAGCAAACAGGTGAGATGGTCTATGCCACTTTAGCAGATAAGGCCATGCTGGCCCATGAATTAAAAGAGTCATTGAAGAATACAAATACCCAACTAGACTTGGAAAAAATGTCCTCCTCAGCCAAAGACAACAGAATAAAAACATTGGAGGAGATCATTGTGGACCTAGGACATGATCCTAAGGATCCTAAGGGTGTAAAGGCCCTTATGAAGAAAAAAATGATGATGATATTGCTGCCCTCAGAAAACAATTGAGGTTACCTCCTACTGTGCACCCTCAAACTGCAGAGCTGGTGCAAGAAAAAGAAGCTGAGGATACAATGGACCTACTCATGAGAATGAATCAAAGAATAATCCAAATGGAGGAAGAATTAGAAAGAACAGTCCAAGGCAAGCAGGGAGAGTCGACCTCCCAGCCACCTCAAACAGTTCCAACTGATGTCCCTGTTCCTCCTACACAAGCAACAGCAATCCCTCTAGTCATCCCAACTACAACAACAACAGTAGCAACTACAACAACATCTGAATCTAGCATGAGCATGGAAGAAATGATGAAAGCTGTTAAAGACCTAGAAATTCAGACAACAGAGGTAAAGGATGCCAAAGAAAAGTTGGCCAAGCTAGAAGCAAGTTATGATGAATCAAAAATGACAGTAGCTGAGAAGCAAAGAGAGATAAAAGCCTTGGACAGCAAGGTAAAAACTTTAGAGAAAGAGCTAGCTTTAGACAAGACTCTAGCTGAAATAAAAAAGATCTTGTGGGCCAAAATAAATCACTGACCAGTGGCAGTCAATTCAGGCCATATATGAACAGATAGAGTTGATAGGCCTAGCCCAGTTTGAAAATCAGAGAGCTAGAGTAGCATTGGGAGTTATGCCTGAACAGGCCAATAAAATGATCAACTTTTTGAACAATCATACTAAGGAGGAGCTAGCAGCAATGAAAATCATGAGTAGAATAGATACCATACTAACAGCAAAGAAAGTGCTGACCTTAAGAGGTTTTGTGCAGACTCTGGAAAGAAAGTGTCAAGAAATACAAAAGGATATAGATAATTTTAAGTTGAAGCTTGCAGCATTACAAAGCAGAGGATTACCCAGCTTAATGACCGGCGCTGGAAGACTGTTGACACATGAGCAATATGCCACCAGAGTGAATAATTATGTCACAAATCAAATTACTGCATCCTCAAGTTCTCCAGCAGAAATAGGACCTCCCTCTGGACAGACTCTCTATGATAAATTGGAGAACTTATTTTACATTGAACATGAAATCAATCATTTGTTTGAGGTCCCACCCAATTTTTACAAGTACACAGAGGCTGATGAAACACTCATTAAAATGCAAAGACATCAGCTACTTCCTGAGGATTGGTGGCAGGAAATGCTGGAGATTTTGCCCAGGTGACTTCAGTCTTTTTGCTCCTTTTTTCAGATCTAGATGAATATTTGAAGACTCCCTCCCTATCCAGCTTCACTAGTTAGTCATGCATTTTATTGGCTATGAACTTGGCATAGTTATACTTGACAGCAGGGGGTTGTCCTGGGCTGTATGCAGAGTATAAGACCAACATTGTTTCATCAATGTGCTCACTTGTTTTAAAACCTAGCACAGAGGAAATCATATCTACAAGCAGCTTGCCCACCTCATTGAAATTATCATATAGGAATGGAGGTGGCTCAGTAGGTTGGCGGTCTGCCCTCATAAATGTTTTGGCAATTCTTGCAATCTCAGAACTGGAAAGCTTGGAGCCTTCATCCAATAGGTATTTCATAGAAAAAGGGACCAGTAGCTAAGTCTGTTTGAAATTTAGCATTTGGTTAATGGAATCAGCATTGATGTGGAAGAGTATGCTCCCAGATGGAGACTTGATAGCTCTCTGAATTGGCTCATAGTTCTTAGCACATAGATGGATAATCTCAGGAAAAGTATTAACAGAAGGGAGGAAGTAAAAAGGCAAGTTAGACTCCCATATGCTATACATGTCACAGTGACTCAAAAAAATGTTTCTCAATTGGCAGAAGGTCTGCAAGTGATTTCTGTTCTCAACCAAATCTTGAATGAGGTAATCCTTATCAGCTAGAGGCATGGCTTCAAGATCTTTGTTGGGTGGATTGATAGGAGTAATGTTTAGAGCTGTTGGAGTGGCCATCTTGAAACTTTTCTGATCTTATATTTGGAGTGAAGCTTAGAGCAGTAACAGACTAAGGACAACTGCTTTTGAGGATCCGCAAAGGAGTTTCACAATGAGTTCAAATGAGGCAATAGCCTTCAATGTCTATGGCTATCATAAAAGAGGCAAATTTGCAGAGTTTGGACGAGGCTTTCTTCTCCTTAATGAATTTTCTGGATTGGAAGACTGTAAGGGAAAATTGCAGAAGGGACGCAGATTATTTTAGCCCAATTTACTGAAGTCTTTTGCAGTGGAGTGTGGCAGAAGGGGACTATATTGAGATGTTATGGAGTTTTGTAGGGAACACAAGCTTAAAAAGCATTTTTTAATGGTGAAATTGTAAGTGGGCGCGGGTTTACACGGTTCCTTTTAAGCTGGGGGTTTATCAGTGAATTTTAAGCAGCATTTGGGTACATGAGTGACTTCAATTTGGGAATTTGCAGGTTTTTAAGTATGTGAAAAGGAGAAAATGGTGAAAACAGGGGTAAATAGGTGAAAATTTCAGTAAATACTTGGTTTTAGTCGCCGAGGGTGGTCGAGCTGGTATAGTAGCGAGAAATGAAGGTGAAATTGCAGATGGCAGCGGCTCGATTGGTTGAATTTGAACTTTGGAGGCAAGGCAACGTGAAACAGCATGCGCAACTCTCCAAACTCGACCAATAAAAATGAGTTAAAATGGTCAATTGGCATGTTTTTATGAAAATTTGGGAGTTTGGCGCTTTTGTGGGATGATTCAACATGACATCATTGGCGGGTACCGGGTATGGTAGGGTGACGTGGCAGCTGACTCGGGTGATGATATGGCAGAGGACACGCTGGCGGGGTAAGGACGCAAGCAGGTGAGGTGGCGGTGACATTGGGTAGTGGCGGGTCGATGCAGAGGTGACGTGATGGCGACGTGGCGCTGACGTCACTAGCGGATGGAGGTTTCCGGTTTCATCCCACACCACCTTTAGGCATAAGTGGTATCGAGGAAGGGGCCTCTGAACACACCGAGAGGACGACATGTGGCGGGGGTACGACAATGAAACCGCCCGTCCCCCCGACGCTAACCTCTAGCGGATCGAGAACTGAAATTGACCGCCCACCATTGATCTGTGACATGGGGAATCGGACGGTGGATGGCGCAGGTGAAACAACAGACGGTTAGGTGCGGGACCCGCCTGAATATTAAAATAATAATGTGCCATGGGGGGGTGAAAACTTTTGTCAATGTGGGTTATGGATATGCACAGGGGTAGAATAGTTTAATGTTCAATAAAAACATTTAAACGTTAGACTTTAGGAATATGAATGCGGAGGGTAGAAGGATAAGATTTTTGAGAAAAAGAGGGGGGGACATGGTTATTAATTTAACTAGAGGTTAAACTAACTCCAGGTTTAGGACGCAGAAGGCTAATGCTAAGGCCCCAAATGGACCTAGCATTTCCTTGACTTTGCTTTTATGGCTATAGTGCCAAGGGGTAGGATATTTAGTATTTTTTTGGGGTTTTATATGATTTTTTGTAGAAATAGGGATGTGAAAGTAGTTTAGGGAGCTATACAATAAAATTAGAAGTTAATATGATTTTGTGAAGTGAAAGTGTAGGGGAGATGCTAAGTTTATGAAATGAAACTCAGACATAGGAAGTGAATGGAATATGGAGAAATGATTTTACACAAGAAATGTGACTTCTTTTCATTGAGGAAATCCAAAACTTGACTTGATATTTCACGAAGATGAAGTGAAAGCAGGACTTGTTGGACAAATCCCAAGGTCCTTAAGGGGGTGTTAGTAAGAAACTTTTGGGGGAGTGAAAGGGAATTAGACATGCTTCCTATGTTTAGCCACCAAACAACTACTTTGACATTTCTGTCATTGATGAGAGGAGCTCTCTTTGATAAGACATGAGGTGACCAAAACCTTGCTTCTGCAACCTTAGACTACCTACCCAGCCTAATACACCTAGCATTTTTCTTCCTTTTGAATGGGTGCATTTAGACTTGCAAACCCTGATTATCGTCTTTTCTTTTGACTGCCCTCCTACTTAAATCTACCCTTATCTCTTCCAAGTGCCCAGATTAAGCAGTTGGGCTCCTTAATTTCTCTACCTAGCTACTCATCTACCAAGCTTGAACTATTTGGACAGATGCTCTTACTCTATTCTACAACATCAATTTAAACATGGCATGGTCCAGATTGAACTATTGGGCCACCCATCAATGGTGATAAAGAACAATACTTAGACATCTATCTGTATATGAAATATGGAACCTTTGCAACATCAAAGATGATCATATTTGGCACTTCCACTGTCAATCATGAAAAATGAAACCTATTGGTATAGGAACCTAACAGCTTCTGTGCTTGAGATGCTTCTTCAGGATATCCAAGACCTGTCTTGATTAGAGAATAACACTGCATTTTGATAATCTCATCTAAAGTTTCATATCCTTTAGCAAATCTAAGATTAAGAGCTTTTATTTTCTCAATATCTTTTCTAAGTCCCACAATTTCACATTGTAACTTTTCATCGTGTTTTTTGCTTTCAGCAAGTTGGAATGTCAGAGTATCTATAATCATATTCTTTTCTTCTGAACAAATTTTAAGTTTAGAAATTTCTTCATAAAGACCTTGTTCATCTATAGCATCCAAGAAATCATCATCTTCAAAAGCCATCAAAAGTCTATAATCATTACCATGTTCATCTTCCTCACTATTTGATAATCCATCGCTGTCTTCATGTGTATAATAAATCTTCTTACTTATGTTCTGTTTTCTGTTCCATTTAACTGGTTCTTTACCTTTATCAAACTTGTCTTTATAGGACATTTGGCTGCATAATGACCGACTCTTCCTCAAGCAAAGCATTTGAAAGGTAGCTTACCTCTGAATCTTCCAGAACCCCATTGAAGGTTCTTGACAAAGTTTGATTCTTCCTCTCCTTCTAACATATGTCCTGACTCATTGTATTATCCTTTTCCTGAAGCACAGAATGCGGCTTCTTTCATGTCTGATGGACCCCCTTTTCTCATTTTGAAAGTAGTTAGGATTCCGTGTAGCTGTGACATGGTAATACTCTGTAGATTCTACTTTTCTTCTATGGCAGAAACTTTTGATTCAAACTTAGAAGACAAAGATCTTAGAACCTTTTCAACAAGAGTAACTTCTTTTATCTCTTCAGCCAAGTTTTTCATATGGTTAACAATCTCATCTCTACGTAAGAAATCATTAGCCACACTTTCATCATTGTGAATTCTGAGAGTTTCATATTGAATTATGAGAGATTGTAGTTTTGCACGTTTTACCTGATCATCTCCTTCATAGCTCAGAACGATCTTGTCCCATATTTATTTTGCAGTTTTGAGTTGCATAACCTTGACAAATTTTGATTGAGATAAACTCCCTAATAGAGTATTGACAACCTTTGCATTTGTTTCATACTGCTTCTTACCAGCCGTATCTGTAGGAGTTGCTAATGGAAATGTGTATCCTTCTTCTATGATATCCCAAACTTCTATACCAAGAGATTGAAGATAGGTTGTGATTCTTACCTTCCAGTAGATGAAGTTGCTCCCATCAAATATTGGTGGCCTGATAGATGCCTCTTTTTCGTAGTTGCTCATGATGATAGATCTTCCTTCAAGCGATCAAGCTTCTTCTGAAGGACTTGCTCTGATACCAATTGTTGGAAATAATAGTGAGAGAGGGGGGGTGAATCAGTATTAGCAATTTAACAATCTTTCATTTCCATAAACAAATTGATATACACTATTTCTGTTAATTAAACTTGCGTATATACGCAATTGTGTTTAGTGTAGCCTGTGGATATCTTGCAGCCTTCTATTTTAGTTAGTTGATCTTAATTTGTGTTTCAGAACCATAAAAATAGTTATTAAGTGCAGTAAATAGTACAGACAATCACACACATGAACACAAGATATAAGGTGGAAACCCAATGTGGGTGAAAACCACCTGCTACAATTCGTCTCTATCTTCTTTTTAATAAGAAACTTCTTTTTACAATATTTTTGTACTGGTGCAATCTTATACCAGTATGCAGGCTTCTACCTGCAGAAGGCTACAACCTTATCTTGCTCTCCAGCTTCTCTTGGAAGTGAGCTACAACCCCCTTAACTCTTGTACTAGCTGATGTACTAGTTCATAGGTGCTGACCTACAGAAGGCTACAACCTTCTCTTTTTCTTCCAGGGACCACATTTCATAAATTTTCAGACTGGATCCATCAATAACTTCAATCAAGCATCAAATATATCTGCATCAAACAATCTCCTTTGCACCCACCAAAACTGAATCAAACAAACACTTCTCTGGATGCTGTAACCAAAATACAGTAATAGTAACCAGAAACCAATCTTGAACCCAGAACATTGCAGCAATAAACATAAGTAGCTAAAACATATTTCATGAGATGTACACTACCTCAATATGTGTAATCTACATGCATACGCTGTTATATTAAGGCAAACATGCGTATACACAGTTTTGATATATCAAACCAGCATGCATACGTGCCTTTTCTATGTGGAACTTGCGTACAGATCTATAAAAGATAATTTACTCTTTTTCAAATATTCATACATCAGTTATACCTAGATCATCAACTTTATAGATCAAGTCATGTGCCAAATATAATAGATCAAAATCACACAAAGATACTTCTCTTCAAGTCTAGAGATCTTGACCCATCAATAGAACTTATCCTGCTTCTAGTGCTCAGGTTCCTCCTTGATTCAGATCTAGCTATACACCATAACCCAATGACTAGTATTCTAGATCTTGCTCTTCATAAGATATTCAATCTTGAGTGCCTTTGCCTAATGATTTCCTTCCCTTTTTATAGTCTCGGGCCTTACTCAATACCATGGTCCAAAACCATATAGAATCAATACCTTGGACCCAATACCTGAGGTCAATACTTCAGACCAAATACCATGGACCAATATCAAAATACCATGGACCAAAGCCAAGTTTTCCAAACTGTACGTGCTTTTCTATGCATGAAAGTGCATGTATACGCATACACGCCTTTTGGTCTATGAAATCGCGTGTATATGCGTCTTTGTCAAAGGGACCCTGCGTATACCTACTTCCTTTATTTTGAGAGCCTGAACTATTATTTGTCATTTGAGTGAGTTGCCATCAAGGACAAGACCTATGTCATAGTGCCAAACCTGTGTCATAATGGCAACATTAGTGTTACCACCAAATGCAACATGGGGTGCCATAGGTTTACAATTATATAATTTTTATGCTTTGTTAAGATTTTTTTGGATTTTTAATATAAATGAACTTAAAAATATTTTTTGATTTACAAAATATATTGATCATGTTTTAGATGTTGGACCAGTGAGACCTGATGGATTTCTGAGACACAAGCATCGTGGAAGAGGTACCGAAGAGGTTGCAACCGAGATGGAGAGAGTTCTCCATGAAGTTCAGAGGAACTTGGTGAGGCTGACTCACCAAGTACCCATGATAGCCATCGAGGATCTACCCGAGGAGATGCAACGTCGCATGGTAGGAGTACCATGGGACTGGGTTTGGTTATTCGACATGTAGCCAATGTTGTTGTATATTTTCTAGCTGCTCATCCCAAGCCAGCTAGATAGATGATTAGATATTTTTATGATTGGACATGATGATGGGCATGTTAGAGTCAATATATGCATACTGCCATCAGTGATCAACAATCCTCTTTTCATATCATTTTAAGGGTTCCACTAAGATATTTTTTATCATTCCACTAGGTCATGCAAAAAATTAGTCACTGATGGTAGTCCTAGTTCAAAAACATCACTCTTCCCTAAATGTGATTAATTGCTGGCATAGTTTCATATCTTGTTGACTGTACATCATTCATAAAGTTATTTTTATCATGCCATTTGTATCAATCATGACAATCACTTTCATCATGGTTACAACCTTTCAAAATATCCATTAGGTCTTAGGGTTTCCAAGGTCCAGTAAAACACCATATCCTGCATAAAACACCAGCAAGTGAGGGAGTAAGAATAAACAATATTTCATTAGCAAAATAATTTGTAATTTGAATATTCAAGCAAAAATGTAATTTTATGGTTTTAATATGTAATAGTTCTCATGGTTCCAAGTGTTGTAAGTTCAAAGTTCCATCATCCAAAAGGAAGAGGTGAAAATTCATTATGTTTCCAAATCCACCAAGAAGACCAAATCAAAAGATCAAGTCCAAAGGTAAATTGTAAAAGACAAGTCAAGTTTGAGAAAGAAAAAGTGGGTCCCAAGACTAATTTTGAAAATATAAACAAGGTATAAAGGCCATCAAAGACCAAGGGAAGGCTCATTTTCACTCTTATCCATTGATATCTCTCTCACCTACACTCCATCTACCTCCCTTGACCTTTTCCCATGCCCATTCCTCTCATTTCCCTCTCCTAGGGTTTTGAGGGCATTTTTCTTGGTTTCATGACCTTCATGTTTAAATCATCAACAAAATTTGTATCCTGATGGTCTTACACCTTCCTCTATCCTTAATATACCTTCCTAAACTCTTTCCATCACTCCTATCCCTCAAAATCATCATTTTTCTACAAACCCTAGCCTATTGCTATGCTTTTGACACTTTTCTAGATTAGGCCTGTGTTTTTCCCTTCTGTTAATACTTTTCCTGAGATTATCCATCTATGTGCTAAGAACTATGAGCCAATTCAGAGAGCTATCAAGTCTCCATCTGGGAGCATACTCTTCCACATC
>Ga0115851_102158_pt1 | contig 10387 bp, 13 predicted proteins | sample InSIn2gowninarea_FD_83865 | JGI IMG/M metagenome (GOLD analysis project Ga0115851, IMG submission 83865)
CAATTGAATTAACTGCTATTGAATTCCTAACCGCTGCAAAAGACAAGAAGGACGTAACCGGTGTTAAAGTTAGAAGGGTAAGAGCTCTCGTAGTCGTAGCCGCTCTTGGGACTGATTCCTTTCCTGGATTGGATTCCTTGCTTGCATCCCTTGTTGGAATGGAACTAGCAGTTAAGCGCTTAAATAAATTCTCCGGGCGAAGAGTCGCTTTTGCTTGAGAAGAAGCTGTTGGAGGAAGGAACTGACATATGTTTTCAAATGGCCAAAATTCCCGGGTTTCCATGGAAGGAAATGAATCAATAGGGGAAGATACCCACACCGACGCACAGAGAATAGGCGAATAGAATACATGAGAAAGGGCAAGGCCAAGGAGAGCATCGAATCCAAAAGTGACTGTTCGAGAATGTCCTCTTGCTGCTCGAGAATAACCTGTTTTCCGGACAAATATGCCAGGAATGATAGCAGGAAAGGAAGGATCAATAGTCAAGATAGCCACGGACAGAATAGGTTTTTCAATTCAATCAGAAGTAGCGGCACATTCATCTGCTTCTTTAACTTAACAGCGGCCCCTGCTTCTATTAGTGAAATAGTGAAAGCGGAATCCAATACCGAAAAAACCAATTGCAATTTCTAATGTTAGCATGCCCCCATGTGGGACTTCTTAAGTCAGATGAGCGAGGAAGGGAATTATCCGATCTAAAGCCAAGCCAGAACTAGCCATTGGATTTGAATGCCCATCTGAGATGATAAGCCGATCTTATTCGCCGACATACTCTTGTCCACTTTCCACCCTCGGTAGTGGGTTAGCTTCTAAAGAGCGGTGCTGCACGCTGAGTCCCCCTGTAACATATATGCCTTAGATAAACCTTCATTTTCTCTAATGCGCCGAGAGGGGTTCGGCATCTTCCGTACACAGCAACCGATGTCCGCCGGTAGAGTCTTCTCGGGAAGCATTTAGGTCTATTCCCATGTGCCTACTTAAATTGATAGGAGCTATCCGCTTACTACTTGAATGAATCCAATAGTCAGAGATGATAGCCTAGATCCTCCCTTTCACTAACTTCTAGCCATGGTCACCTCAGAAGGAACTTCGCTCTTAGGCTCGACACGCGAACGTTTACCGGCAGGGGCTGGGCTTCTGGTACCGGCAACTCCTTTCCCTTTAGAATCTCCGGCCCGAGAAGCAGGAGTAGAGGCTGGATGTTTTTCTGGCCTTTCTTCATCTACTCCTTGTTCTGCAGCTGGCGGTACGTCATCTGGAGATAGAACGATTAATGCTTCCGCCGATGAGCGAGTGTGAGCAGCTTCCCCTGAAGAAATGTGACTTTGGTCTTCTTCTAAGCTTCCCTCCGGAGAAAAATCGATGGAAATGGTAACAGGGCCCCTACGCTTTGGCTTGCTAACTACTTGCTTTCTTGCTACTCTTTTATGCCGCATCATAGGGGCGCCTGTTGGCTCTTCTTTGGCATGTGTCTCGGGGGCGACCACTTCCGATGGAGCGGCCGGAGCTTCAGAAAGAGGGGCTTCATCACTCGGAGGCACGACTGGCTCGGTTCCAGGAGCCTCTACTGGAACGTCATTGCCAAATTCAGCATTTCCTTCTTCATAATCTTCAGTAGATAAGGGAGCAGAAGACTCTGGAGCAGCAACTGACTCAGAAAAGACTTCTCCCTCAGGAAAAACCTGACTCCAGACTGCCATCCCTTACTCCTCCTTGCTCTTCTGATTGATCAACTCCTTCGCTTCGCACCTCGGATCTTTCTACGGAAGGAATAGTTGAACTTTGGCAGCATCGTTTCTTTCCACGTGAGATGCAAGACTTTCATGGAGTTCCCTCTCTTTCTTTGGCAGACGGTTTGTGCATGATGAACATGGTTTCATTGCACCATATTCAAATCTTTATCTCCACGCTGGACGTGGTTTTCTTTGAACAAGCCTTATGGAATTAAACCTGGATTTCGCTTTCTTGCCATTCGCTGAAGGCTTGCTTAATCCGATCTTTCGCAGTGTATGTTGATGCATTTTTGTTTAAAAGCCCAACATGCCAATTGTACCCTTCCGCCCTGGCCACAAGAAGGGCTTGACAATCGAATAGCATTCTCAATCTTTCTTGCACCACTTCTCGAGTGACAGCAGTCTCCTTTGAGATCCGCTCGATTCAACGTGATCAAAAGGTTGTACCTTAGATGGGTCGGTTTAGTTTTCCTTTTGTTCTGGAAACTGCTCATTACCGGCCGTCTTACAATAAGAAACCCTACCTGAAGTTTGATTCAAATTACCTAGTACTGCCGTAAGAAACCAAATACAGAGAGGGTACATGTTACAAATAGTAGGACGGATGCGGAACAACTTATCTACTTCTGAATCTGACTCCAAACCCGAGTTCTCGTTTTCTTTCATCCTGCTGGCTTGGATTACTACTAAGGGCGACTCGGGCTTCATGAAAAGGTCCAATACCCCTGTTATCATCTTGGTCGACAAGATTCCTAGGCGCTTCCTCGATTCGGAAGAATCACACTATTGGGTACCTCGCGTACTTTTTCTTTACGTACACAAAGGACCTCTCAAGCTAGAAGAACAGAGGTTACTTTGTACTCTCTACGGATGCATGAATAGGCGGGTCGGTCAACTTGATGCGGAAGAGGCAGATTTAGACAACCAACGTCAGCTACGAGTTCGCACCCCAACCAACGGCTGCCTTTGCTAACCTTGCCTTCTTCAATGATTTCACGGATGTAATGAAATTGAACCGCAATATGCTTTGTCCTCTTGTGAGAAACCGTGTTCTTGGCCAAACAACACTCATGCTATCACAAGAGAAATCCATGGGTTTAGAGTCTATACCGATCTCACGCATTAAACTTTGAAGCCAAACCGCTTCCTTGCAAGCTTCCGTCAACGCCGTATACTCGGCCTCGGTAGTCGACAACGCCCCTAGCACATTCATGAGGCGATTGAAGCTTTGACATCCAACTAATTGGACCATTCTCAAACCGAAATACATAACCCGTAGTTGACCTCCTTTTGTCGAGATTACCGGCGAAATTTGCATCAAAAAAAGCATGCATGGGTTCCGAACTTTTGCTATATATTGAATAACCACTTGTGCCTCTCAAATAACGAAGGACCCACTTGGCGGCCTCCCAATGAGCTTTACCCGGATTCGCCATAAACCGATTTAGAACACCAACCGAATAAGCAATATCCGGTCTAGTACATACCATAGCAAAGATCAAGCTTCCCACAAGGCTCGCATAAGGAACTCGATCCATCATCTTCTTTTCCTCTTCCGACTTTGGGATTGTTCGGAAGACAACAACAAGTGAGGTGCGAATGGTGTTTTTACCGGCTTTGCCTTGCTCATGCCAAACAACTCAAGCAACTTCTCCACAAACCTCCTTTGTGAAAGTGCTAAAGTCCCACTTTTCCTATCCCTTTGAATCCCCATTCCAAGGATTTTACTTGCCGGTCAAAATCTTGTACATAATCTCTCTCTCTCTTGAGTGGAATTTCCATTTCTTCCTGAATATTAGAAAAGTCCATTTTTCTTTCTGAAAGTATCTTTGCTTCATTCCTAGCAAGCACCATTCCCAGTTCTTCTTTCATTTTGCTACCAGTTCACTAGGGATAGTTATCGAGTCGCCTATGGAGTAAGGGAAGGGGGGGGGCTTCTATGGCATGCATATCCATATTTTCATGAAGCTTATCGAGGGCAGCGTATGATCTTTCATCTGGGCGGGATTCTCATAGAAAGAGAAGCTTCGATCCCTAGGCTAGGAGAGGCTTTTGCGATCTTATAACAATGGTGTATGAAGGGGGATACCTTAAAAGAAGCTTATGTTATGATCGAACCCTTTTCTATAGAAAGAAAGTGAGTGAGCCCAGCCCATGATTAAGTTTGGAATATAACGCCACCCCCTATTTGAGTAAGGCTGAAAGCATCAGCACGCACGAAAGCAGAAGGAATCCAGACGCCGGCCAGAAAGATTTAAAGTGGCAGAATCCGTGCGTGAGAACAGATGGGGAAGGTCGAAAGCGGATCAGGAAGCCCCCGCCCGCTATGCTCTTTATCAACAACGCATTCATTCATTGAATAATCAAGCGGAGGCGGCGTATTGAAAGAGCTCCTGCCAGATCGCTACACAAGCCACCGCTCTACACCGAAACAGAGAGGAGCTGCTTATTCTACTTCTACAATTTACTACTACTGTTCATTAAGAATAAGAACGCTACGCAGAGCTTTCAACATTCGCTATGCTACGCGCTACGCGGCTCTATTCATTCCATCATTCAATACACACGGAGAAGAGAAGAGGGAAAGACCTATACTCTAATAAAAGGAGGAAAGAAAGACTTTTTATAAAAAATCCACTACCTGGCTGCTCTATGTATCAGCGCTGGAGACGTCGGTAGTCTCAAAGCCGTCCCTTCCCCCACTCTTTATTGGCTCGTTTTGTAGGAATAGAGTAGTCAAAGTAATTGCGTCTACCACTGAAGGCAGCCAAGAGTCACTCGGGGCTTTAGTACTACACTACTCAGCTCGTTATAGTCCATTAGAGTGTTTGAAATCCATGAATCCTTACTCTGTACGGAGCAGTAGGCTGGAGTTATAGTCCGTATCCGTACTGTACTACTTGCCTGGAGTAGGAAAGAGTGTTCTATCTGTTTTTTAACCAGTCACTGGTAGTGCTAGTGTTCCTTATGGTTCGCAAATAGTGACTTAGGTTTGTTTCTCTCTGTTCGCTATAGTCCATTAGTGGTCTAAAGTAAAATCCTTCTTGTCCGGTAAGCAAGCAAGGGAACCGGCTCCTTCCGTCCCTTCGTCTCGCCACAACACAAGCTGTGATATAATCTGTCTATACCTCACTCGGTTCAGTCAGATTATTCAGTAAGATATGGTTTGATGTTTGAGGCCTCGCTTCACTAACTGAAGTCGGTTCCTCGTGAACTCCGTTAGCTAGGCGAGGGTCCTTCCCCCTCCTAGTAGTCAGTCCGTTCCCTCGGGGAGAAGAAAGCCTTACTCTCGTTTAGTTCGAACGTAGCCCGCAGGAGTCAAGGGGTTGTAGGGGCTACTTCCAGAGAGAATTACGGCGAGGAGAGCTTATGGACAAAAAATGAGCATTCCGGTGGCTTTTGCCACTTATGATCAGTGTTTACAAGAGCGAGACGGTTCAATGTCTTACAATGTTCAAGCAGCATTCTTGTCGGAAGGATTTTGTAGGAGGCCCGGACACCTACCGAACATCCCTGAAGGATGGAACAACATAATGAAGAAGGCAAGGCGGCGAAGGTATGGAGGAAAATCTGGGAAGAGAACAAGGAGATCCCTGAAAAGGGAAGGCAAGGAAGTAGTAGAAATTTGGAAGAGGAGACAACCCGCTCTTGAACTTAAGACTATGCGCGTCGCGTGCTCGATCTAGCAATCTTGGACAATTGTTTTGATGAACTGTCACTAAACTAAAAAAGAAAGAAGAGAAAGAACTGGGAATTGGCGCCTACATAACTGGTTGCTTGCTTACCAAGCCATCCTGGCAAGCGAAGCTCCCCCAGTTTGATTATTATTCTTGATTTTACTTATTATTATAAAAACGACTCACTATCAAAATGAAAGACGATCGATTATCTACCCAAGAAGATAGAGAGTCCCACATACGAGAAAAGGTCACAAATAGAGTTGAACCAAGTAACATTGCAAAGGCATAATGATAGTAGGGTCGGGATATCCCCGCCCTCCGAACCGGACGTGAAGGTCTCCCCTCATCCGGCTCTCTGCAGGGGAATCTCCACTCACTGCTTCCCCTAATATCCTCCCTTTACCACATCATGGGGGTTTACAGGAGATCCCAGAGGCTCGCTCGGAAAGGCCGCTATACCATACCTTTTAACTCAACTCTACTCTAGTAGTCACTAGACTCACTATAGTAGTCCGTCCGGCTGCTCTTGCTGAAATCATTACTCTTCATTCTCCCGTGCTCTAGCAATTTCGCTCCCTAGACCACTACCATGTAGTTAGGTAGGGACAATCAATCCGTAGTGACGGGAATCTAGGAATGAATGGGGATCCCTATCAATATAAAAATGAAGAATATATAATTAGAGTTTTCTCCCTTTCTCTCACTCAATAGATGTATCTGGTCTGATACGGTACAGTACAATACGAGACGATGGAATGCAATGGGATGGATGGTAGAGGGCTGCCTGCGCCCAAAAGCGATGATTCACTTGTCCCCTTGTCCATAGGGACCTCGTGGCATACAACCGAAACGACTCCCGCTAGATAGCCGCCCCTTTCTCTCTTTTTACAGCCTCGTGGACGGACGAAAGAAGGGAAGTTACAGAACGGGGCAGTGAAGGCTCGCGAAGTAGACAGCAAGCAATAGCTTCTAAGCCCCCTAACCTTTCTATTATATTATTAATTGTTAAAGCGCTAGCGCGCCCCTTTCTCTAATAATAAGGTAAGCTTTGAAGCTGGCTGCTCTGCTATACTATACTATACTAGTTGTAGGGCGGCTAGCGTTTTACTAATATAATATCAAGTAAAGGGGACTCTATCATGATCTTACGAATCTAAAGATCTCAAAATGAAAGAACGAGCTCTTTTGCTCGCCCCTATCTCTAAAGGGGCGTAAGCACTTCACTCGCTAGGGGATGGGATTCATTCACTTGCATTCCTGCTAGCACTACAAAAAGCTCCGGTCTTAACGCCCCGACTACTGCTGTGCAGCCTTTCCTCGGGTTCGTAGAGTCGGGTTTCCCGTTTACCCACAACGGAGGACCCGCCCCCACCAGGCAGGCGGCCACGGGTCATAACGCACTCTTCGCACAACAAATCCACTTTGAAGTTGACTTATTCGCTCGGCCAATCGTCGGAATGTGTACGAGATACCATAAGGGCCCAATATCTCAATAGCACCTTTGTCTAAAGCTTCGAATGAGACTTCATATCCGAAACGCAGGAACGATCTGACTAGAAAGTCATTCAAAACTTGATCGAAGAACCAGCGTTTATTGAAGAAGCTATAGAGTCGATTACAAAAAGTACTAGTTTGAAAGGCTCGTTGGAATTGATCCGCTACGGGATTTACATTATACGCAACAGAAGCCCCTGAAGTACTAAACAGAATAGGTATTAGTTTGGTAATGGTTGGAGCAGCAAACTCGGATTCGGCAAGAATCTCATTTTTTGGTAGTACAAAGGGGGAATTGGCCCAAAAATTGGATAGGGGTCAAGACGCAGTCGGGCGCCGGCGGCTGACTCAAGTGCCCCCCGAACCGCGCGAAATGGTCGCCTATTACACGGCTCACTAACTCTGCCTGGGGTGGGGGTACCTATTATTCGTCGGCGGTCCGGCGCACCCCTACTCACTTAAAGGATGCTTCTTAATTACGAAGGAAATTCTTTCTTCATCTAGAAAGTTCCCTTTCGTTAAGCGCATCGAGCCAGGAGTGGACATCATCATCATCTGCAGACAAATCCAGATCCTGTTTCATCATTAGCTTAGCTAAAGTGGAATAGTATGACTGGCTTTCCGGAAAATGAGACGAAACCCGCTTCTACACTACATATGATATTCCATTCCGGCCCTCACTAGCTCTTCGCTTGGTTGTACAAGGAGCATGCCCGAGAGGGGGCTACTACGCTCACCGCGCACTTGCATCACCACCTGAGCTTCGCTACCGCTTGGCCCAGCTTCTACGCCTACCACGAACTTGAATCATCACGTGGCTGCTAAAGCAAGCTAAGCTTCACACGGCCCTGAGGAAGCCAAAAGACCCTCTCCTCTCACGGCCGAAGGCTCCGAAACACGTTGGAGAGCTTTTAGATCCCGCCCTAAAACGCCCATTCTCCTAGAGTTCCGAAGTGATCCTCATTCTCACCGCAGCCTTCTTAAGCTGAAAGAAAGCCGGGCAAGAATCTCATTTTTTGGTAGTACGAAGGGGAAGCAGAATCGTATCTGGCAGTGGTTCTTCGGATCGATCACAGATTTTCGGCCCCGTCGTTTGGCTTCCACTCCAGTTTACCTCTCTTGTTCTCCTCCCCCTTACACAACCGGGTGGAGGACTCATGTAAAACTTCTTCCTTTAGGTCCCCGTTCAGGAAGGCATTTTGAACATATAATTGGAACAGAGGCCAATCTCGATTCGCAGCAATAGAGAGCAGGAGACGCACAGACTTCATCTTGGCTACCGGGGCAAAGGCTTCCTCGTAATCTATCCCATATGTTTGAGTAAAGCCTTTAGCTACTAGCCTGACCTTTTCCTCCTTTCTCCCATAAAGCTTCCCTTCACCCAGTCCCATATCCAATTAGTAGAGATCGAGATGGGGAGACTCCAAATAATACAAATGCGCATTTCCTCTCTGAATCGAGAGGTATCAGATCGAAGTAAGATAAGTCATGTATGTCATGATTCAGGGCTGGGTGGTGTTTCTGGTTCTGGTGAGTTGAGTTCTTATCCGGGTAGAAGAGGTCGTGGAAGTTTTAAAAAATCCTCGGGAGTGAGTATGGAGAAGTCAAGAGCTCCCCCTGCTGTTGGTGGTCGAGGGGCTGGTTCTCTGGCAGTGTATGACCAGCAGCTCTCTCGCTCCTCCTGTCCCTCTGGTTCTGGGGCCAATCCCACCTCATCTGTTGGTCCGAAATCCCCTTCCAAATCTGCCAGTGATGCTAGGCCTTGTGGCCGTCCTTGCCAGCATTTATTACGGTTTGGGCGCTGTTGCCCAAGAGAAAGTGGGCCCTGCCTTTGTTTAAATTCTCTCTAAGACCCTGACCCATTGGAAGCAGCCTTCGAAGCGCCAGAGGCGGATCCAGAACTGACTATTGACTCTCTCCACGTAGAAGTCCCCTTCTTCAGTGAGCTTACGCTCCAAATCATCCCGCACAGACAACAAATACTTGTCATCTGGACGACACGACTCCAAAATACCGCACCATACCAAGGTGATAGCAATTAACTACTAACCCATCTAAAAAACCTAACCAGATAGGAAACGGTAGTGGTATGATTCCACCAGGCGAGAAGGCCACCAAAACGTGCCTATACCAGTGTCGGTTATATTGAGGTATTCCTTAGCCGAAGACGAATACCGCCTGTAGCCAGCCCCTTTAAGCCTCAAAGAGACCAGAAGGGAAGAAGATCCAATTGATTTCAACACAGGCATAAAAGCCACGCTGAATCGAGTGGACCGAATCATTTTCAACGACAAAGGAGATAACTCTCTGTCGTGAATGCGAAATTTCTTCGCAAACTCAAGTCCACCACAATCTGACGTCAACGTTTTCGCCAAAGAGATTTTAACCCCGAGACGATTCATGACGTCACGATAGACCCTCGCGACTTCCGGATCCCCGATAACGATATCATCACCGAGGAGAGCGAAACACTTTACCTGGATAAACCTTTTCCGCGCAATACCACACCACAAAGTGATGGGCAAGCGCGAAAAGAAGCCAAGAAGAAAGGTAACCGTTCAGGTTGCCCGGCATTGAAACAAACGAATTTTGGGCCAACGCTTTTATTACGCTCCGTCTCTAGCAAAAACAAAGGGCCCTCAAGCCAAGCCCAGGGAGCAGCTTCACCTTCTGTCCTCCCCAGGCGCATCACAGTTCATTACCAACCCAATCCGGCTGTTCCCCACATCTGATTGATCGAGTTGACTCCTCTCTCGCTTCCAATTAGATTCGATCTACGATGCCATCAACCGGCAGTGAGAAGTCGAGTAGGCTAGCCGATGTAGCTATTGGCAACTTCTTCAGGTAGATAGTCGCCGGGATCCTCTCAAATCTTGGCCTCGCCTCTCTTTCCTCCCTCAAGAGGTTTTTATTCCTGGCCTTTGTTTGGCCGGCCTTCACAAACCTTCTGCCCGACCGTTTCTTCGAGGCAGCCTGCTCTTGCTCAGGTGCCTTGAGTGCTGCAGATGGTGCTCGTGATGCTGGCGATTCCTGTCGGTGGAGCTGAAGCTGTAAACTCTGATGCTGCCGTTTCGGCTTACGACTCTTGAACGCAGATGTGAGCGAGCCGGTTGAGTTTGGCGGGCCCTCATACTTCGAGTCACCATCCGTTGAGCCGAGGACGGTGCTGAAGAAATGATGGGACTTCTTCTTTCCTCCCTGACGGGGGATGCATGCTGGCTGACGGGTGCGGAACCTCCCTTTCCTTTCATGGTCCGGGTTTGCTTCTGCCTGGGCTGGTGACCTTTCCGATGTTGCGATGATCTGGGTGGCTGCCCCTGCTCAGGAATGGGTCCATATGTGGGTTCAGGAGGAAGAGGTCGTGGAAGTTTTAAAAAATCCTCGGGAGTGAGTATGGAGAAGTCAAGAGCTCCCCCTGCTGTTGGTGGTCGAGGGGCTGGTTCTCTGGCAGTGTATGACCAGCAGCTCTCTCGCTCCTC
>Ga0115851_102162_pt1 | contig 10380 bp, 10 predicted proteins | sample InSIn2gowninarea_FD_83865 | JGI IMG/M metagenome (GOLD analysis project Ga0115851, IMG submission 83865)
AGAGTTGCCTCAAAGCAGACTAAATGCACTTTGTTACGACTAGGTGGATGAAGACAGGGAGGTCTTTGAATACAGAGCCAAGGAGTCAATTTCTAAATGATTTGATCTCATTATCTCATAGGAAACCAAAATTTGTATTTTAAACTTGCTCATGATCAAGCACTTTTGGATTTTTTCAATTTTCTTCCATTTTGAGACAGGAATGTCTCTAGCCCACAATTCACACCCATATAAGATCACTAGACAAACTAGAAGCCCCAAAAGCACTTTAATTGTTTTCGAATCCCATAACTCCGTCTCTCTACATTTGTTTTGAAGAACACATAATTCTTTCCACCCTCCTAAAATTATCTTCTATCTATAATTCTCCCAATTAAGTTTGTTATTGAAATCAATCCCTGTGTACTTGTATTCATTTAATTCTTCAAGAATGTTTCCTTCAAAGAAGAACTTATGTTGGCCCTGCTTCTTTTTGTTTAAGAAAATCATTATTTTGGTTTAGTTGGTATTGACTTGCATCCCCGGTGCTTTAAAAAAATTCTCAAGGAAATATAGGCGCATTTGTAATCCTTGGGTTGATTTAACAATCAATACAAGGTCATCAGCATATAAAAGAAGCTTTTATCACAAACTCCCCCAACCGAACACTATCCCCACCTTGTAGATTTAGCCACTCTTCCAATTTATCAATATATAAACCAAAAAGGGTAGGGGATAAAGGGCATCCTTGCTTGACTTCGATGCCACTTCTAAATCTTTTTGAAATGTGTGTTGAAGTTCTAATTTTGGCTTTCAACACTTCATAAAGCCTATGGAAAAAAACTCCATAATGCAAAGGAATTTCAATTTCTTCCATTCTACTCGATAATGTTTCTCTAGGGACCATGTCAAATGCATTTTTGAAGTCAACAAATAAGCAAAATAATTCTTCTTTGCCCTCGCAAACCTTTTCAATAATGTGTCTCAGCGTGATACCATGATCAATTGTAGAATGTTTCATCCTAAAACCTGCTTGTCATTTTGCCCTCTTTTCTTAGACTTCCACCCACTTATTGATTCCAGTTTCTACCATGCCACTAAAGAGCTTTGGAAGCAAAGGATTGATTATAATGGTTATATAGTCGGAAGGATTATTAATATCTCCACTTTTAAAAAGGGGTATTTCTAGACTGGTTGTCCAATCTCTTGGGAATCCTTGTCTATTAATGTTGTTGAATATTTCCATCATATGCGGTGCAAGAATGTTCATTCCCCACTTTAGATATTATGCTTGAAGTTCAACCAAGTCCTTTTCCTTTCCTATTTCAACTTCTTAATTCCTATGTCTACTTCTTGCAATGTGAAAAGATTTTTAGTTGCCTTGATCTTGGGAGGAGGCTCCTCCTCTAATTCTTTCTCATAGAGTTGTCTTTCCTAGTCAAACCATTGATTGGCTATAATATTATTTTCAATTTGCTTCTTCCTTGGTTGAAGTTCCTACCAAAAAATCTTTGGGTTATTCTTGCCTAGATATATTAACCATTCTTGCCTTATTTGCATGAGCCCATCTTTCTTTCTTTTTAAAATCTACATGTATAACTTTACATTCATCTTCTCCTTGCCTAATTTTATCAAGGTTTTCCTTGCCATTTTGCATTCCTCATCAAACCAAGCATTTACACGAAAACAATTTGATTCATATTTCCTATTTGTTTTTCTTTTTCTTTTCTTTTTTCTCAAGCAAGAGTCGTTCCTTCTATTTCATTAAAACAGAAAATATTTTACATAAATTACAACTGCCCACAAGGCACTGTGGACCATGGAAAATCTAATCACTAACTGCCAAAGGCATGAACCCCCAACCCTATAAACATAACCTCAAAACCCTCAAAAGATAGACAATGCTTGGGTCATACGGGTAGATGAACATGCGAAAATCCACGATTCCTCCGATGCATCTGAACAACCAAACTTGCCTCTTTAATCACTACCATCCATTCTCCTCCCTTGATCCAATGACAGAGGAGGATAACGCACTGTAAAGACGCTCGGTTCTTAACGACCAGGCCCCACCAACATGCATGATCATTCCTGTCTGTAGATCTACCCATCGAAATCCGACGGGTGAGGATAATATCGCACTAAGCTAAAGCCCCGAACATTAGCATGCGATGAAGGCAGTATTCGATCCTGCCCCCATGACATGTGTAGGTAGATGAACGGAATTGTTGCTAATTCGTTAAAACCACTTCCCACTTGAGAGACTTGCGATAACCCAAATACCACCAAGTAAGCAATTTTGCATCTGGAAAAGGAAAATCAGGGGTATTACGGCTGTTGTGAAATCCAGGATTCTGGTCCTTCGCGCCATTTCCTCTACACCTATACCTGAACACATGGAAGGCGTTGATCCTTCCCCCTGGTCAACCAACCAATAAACTGAGAAATTCGAGAAACATCCAACGGGGGTTTCTGAATTTGTATTAACAAGGGCTACTGAGGCTGACAATGGCCTGCCTTCGACCAAAGACCAGACTATGAAAAAAATAACGAATCATAATGAGATCAAATCATTTAGAAATTGACTCCTTGGCTCTGTATTCAAAGACCTCCCTGTCTTCATCCACCTAGTCGTAACAAAGTGCATTTAGTCTGCTTTGAGGCAACTCTTGCCAACCCATCGAAACCCTACATTCAGTACCGCTCACTCCTTGGTTGGCCAGAATATCCACCAGTCTATTGGCCTTTCTGCATGCATGGTTGAAAGTTACTATGTGAAGACCTTGGAGGTGACTCTGAATTCTTTGGGAAACCTGGATTAGCCTCCAATGTTTTGATAATTTCTTCGACACTGTTCCACAACTAATTTTCTTGATTGAGTTAATGATTAACTCAAAATCAGCTTCTATAATCACATTTAGGTAGTTACCTTGCTTCAGAAAATCTAAACATTGCTCCATAGCCATTAATTCTGCCATGTTGTTAGTGGCTCTTCCTAAATGGCAATGGAAGATGAAGAGAATACTTCCTTCTTCATCCCTTAATGCCCCTCCAAAACCAGCAGTTCCCGGGTTGCCTTTTGAGGCCCCATCAATGTTGTATTCCAAAAAAGATTGAAGGGGAGGATGCCAGAAATCCTACTCAGTATCCATTTTCATTACTTTCTTATTTTGGCCTTGAGGAATAAGCCCCTGTATACCCAGTTGACTGAGAATTCTCATTTCATCTTCTAAGGGTGGATTCTTAGGGGGATTATGCACCGTGGTGCCAACTGTCTCCTTAAGCTGTTTTAAGATCTACTCAAACAAGCGATGGGAGGGACTCTTTTCATTTTTGAAGATTCTCTTGTTCCTTTGTTTCCAAACATTCCATATAATGAAGCTTGGAATTAAAGCCCAAGTAGAGCAAAGAAATTTGTAATCAGAAAAGTTTTGTCTGCAATTGTTTAGGGTATTAATGATACTCCCTTTGTCCCCGTTGGTCTATTGGAAAATGGTGGCAAATGTATCCACAACTTGGAGGTGAAAATAAAACTATTGAGAAGGTGTTCCATTGTCTCCTCTTGGGCATCACAGAGCTAGCATCTGGAAGGCCCCAGAACACCCCTCTTCCTAATATTATCCTAAGTCAAAATTTTCTTATGATGAACCAACCACATGAAGAGTTTGATCTTCATCCACCCTTGATGCTTCCATAGGTTCTGCCAGATTCTATCCAGAACATGGGAATCCATCTCAAGGAGAATCCCTTTTGCTTCCTTTGGATTAAAGGTACCCTCATTATTGTTGCCCCATCTAAGTTGGTCCTGCCCCCCTGTCAATAAAATCTTCCTTTGTTTCAACATTTTCATAAGTGCCTCTGTTTTTGTTTTCAAGGGGCTATCATTCCTGGAATCTATGTTTCTCCAGGTACTCCACTTTTCTGCACTATTAGTATGATCCCAAAAATATTTTACCTTAGATAATACATCTTCTGGAAATACATCTGCAAATTCCTGTATTACAGAGATGTTATCCAGCGTGGCTGTTTTATTCTTTGAATCAGCATAGCCCACCTAAATCGCATAAATTTGACATCCCTTCCTGAGACACTTTGTCAATTGGGTTGCAGTTATTGGTCGACCCTGAACTGGCTGCTTAATTCCTTGCATCTCCTGCTTCTCACCAAGTTCATTCCTATAATAAATGGTCTTTATCTTATAATTCACTAAGGACCAGTGCTTTTCTAACCAGTCCATTCCGATCAAAAGATCATATGAACCAAGAGGAAGCACATTTAAATCTGCTACTATTGGCTGCCCTGCTATTGTTAAAGGGCAGTTATTAATTTTTGCTAGCACATGCCTCTTGGCCCCTGTAGCTAGTTGTACTAACCATGGGTTCTTGAATTTAACAGGTTGTAGTTTACAATGTTCTACTACCTTCGGACTAACATAACTTACGGTGGCTCCTGGGTCAATTAAAACTGCTATAGAAAGGTCTGAAATTTTACCTTCGAATTCCACCATGGTTGGCTAGTATTCCGCTTGATGATCGTCTAGGGTTGCATTGATCCTTGACACGCTCCATCCCACATCGCCGACTGTCGATGCTTCCTGGACTTGAGATATCTGTTCATTTCCCTTTCGCTACGGACAGTTTTTGATGTACTGAGGCCCTCCACAACCCCAACATTGTACTGGGGGTTTGGCTGCCCCTTCACCATCCACTCTGGTAGACTGTTCGCTCACTCTGGATTCACTGGCTGGTTTGGTTTTGAATGAGCCTCTCTATATGGTTCTGCTATTTTGTCCCTTGCCAATTCCCTTTCCTCCAGTGCTGCGATTTCCTCTACTGTTCCCAGCTGTCTTATTCCCTCTTTTTTCATTCCATCTTTTATTCGGTGCTTCTCCTTTCTGTTTATTTTGCTGGTAGCAGATCCTGGCCTTGCGAATAGCTTCATCCATCATCCTAGCATTGTCAAACTCAATCCTTTCTCATATATACAGGGGAAAACTACTAATAAATCTTTGCACCTTAGCTTTCTCTTCTCTAATGTAACGTACATAGCGAAGCAGGGAAGTAAAATGGGTAATAAATTCGTCCATAGTCTGTTGCCCCAACCTCAAATCGTGGAATTCCCTTGCCTTTTCATCGTAGAAACACTCGGTCAGATATCTTTCTTTGAAGTACTTCTGAAATTTCCCCCATGCTATGGTCTGTTCACTTACCCCCTTGACGATCTTAACTTCTTCCCACCACAGGGTTGCTTTCCCTTGTAATTGGAAGATAGCTAATCGTGCCTTCAAGTTAGGATCATATTCATACAGCTGAAAATATTTGTTCATATTAATTAACCATGCTTAAGCTGCTTCCTCCCGCTCCCCATCAAAGTGTGGGGGCTTAATCTTGCGAAATTCTCCCTGCAGTTCCACTCTTTGGTGTTTTGAGGTTCGCTGCTCAGATGCATTGTCAGATCACTCCTCTCCCTCTTCTGATCTTTCAGGCTCTCTATGATAGTTTTGTTCTTCTGACATCCTCTGCTGTTCTGCACTAGGATCAGCTAGTGGTGGGTTCTGTCTGTCAGATAGACTTTTTAAAATCCTCTCTTGTTCCACCATCAATCGTGCATTATCCTCCCATAACCGAGCCATCTCATTCTTCAGTTCCTGTACCGTTTCCAATATTGCAAGGTTCGTGCTACACGTCTCCTCACTGAGTTGTACCCATAGTTCGGGGTTGTCCCTAGGGTTTATTGCAAGTCCCTAACCTACTACAGACCTATGTGGAGCACTGCCAGCTCTACGCATGTTTACTATCTGTTATCTCACTACTTCCCCTTTGTCCTGTCCTTAAATGAAACAAGAAAAGTGGTTAGCAATATTAACTGTTTTCCTTGTGAAGCATAAATAGATTGCAACAGCAACAACCGTAATTTTTTGTTTTTGTTTTGTTGTGTTTGTTGTCACATGTTTTGTTCCGATATTGTTCCAGAGGTCTCAGTGTGGAAAATTTGCTCTGATACCAATTTGTCACATCTCCCTTCTATAAAATATGTTGGAGTAATTTTTTTTGTATTTATCTGTTAGCCTTACAGTGTGAACTTTAGACCTATGGTTTAATGTAATAGCGTTGTGTAAAAATTTCATATGCAATTCCTGTTTTTGGCTGCTAGAACTGGCAGTCGGAGAAACTCTTTCCAGCGATAATCTGACCCATGCATTTATTTTGCCACTGCTTTGACTGCTTCTCCCTTTATTTCCATGGTACCATCACCCTGGTATGTTGGTACTTCTCCAATAGTTGGTTTCATTTGCATTATCCACCTGGCCAGTCATTTACTTCCTGCTTTGTCATGGTGGCGTGGCAAGGGCTGATATCCATTGGTGATCATGTACCTCAGGTGCCTCTAGCGATCAACGATCAGGAATGCGGGTGATGAATCGAATGGTTGAGCACTGACTTAGGGTTTTGTGATGGTTTATTCGGTGGTATGCTTCTTTTCCCTCATTCTGCATGGACGCTTATTTTCGCTTTGCCTGCCTCCTGCCACGTTCAGCTTGTGCACGAACCAGTTTCTGCAACCAGGGTTCGATGCGTCGGAGCTAGTCCACCCCACTTCCAGGTAATTTACACGTCGTTCTGTAGGTGCCTCATACAATTTTCTTGCTCTGTCTCTGCAAATTTGGTTTCCATGCTTACAACGTTCGACCAAACCCTAACAATTTTCCCTCTAGTTTATAGGTTTTCGGTTGGAATATGGATGGTGGAGCCAGAGGAGGTCATTTTGGCATCGGGAATCAGCTGCTGCTGACAGGGTTGCATACATGCAGCATGGAATGCTGGGTAAGCACTCTAAACTCGGGTTTGGCTTGTCTAAGGGAAGTTCACTGCCTCGGTTTGCTCTTCTCAAGGATTGTAAAGCACTTCTCTGTTTCTTCTGGTTTCAGCTGCAAAGAGGATCTTGTCGTGCCTGGACAGAGTCCCTCTACAGTCTTTACAATGTAAAAGTTTGGAGCCATAGGCTCTTCTGGCCGAGGCTTGGTTGTACTGTTGTAGATTCAGGCGAAAGTTCCCTTGGTTGGAATCTAATTGTATTAATAGATCATCTTTTGAGATCTACCATGTAATTGTAGTAAATCTCGATATTTTGATTTTGTGCATACCTGGGTTACGTTTCTCTTTCCTAGTTATGTGAGCACTTGTATCAGAACTATGTTTTCCTGATAAGTTCTACTCGGCGAAAGACGCATGCATACTGTTTCCCAACAGGGATTTTGACTTGATTTCTAATTTCTGTATCAATTTATGAATTGGCAATCGTATTTCTGTTTCCAATCATGGCTCTGTAATACTTGTTTAATATATGGTTTCTCGTTGAAGTCTGTTCCAAGAATTTAGAGTTTTTATTATGCGTATGCTATGTTGGAACCAACAAACTCTAATCTGTCGAATTACCATCGAAATAATTCTTTTTTTACGGTCGTTGCTGGTGGGTTTAATCATTAAAACATTTCCTGTGTAGAGATATTTTCCAAGTTTCCTTAGGATTATAACTAGTCACTATTTGATGGCTTGAAACCAGGTTAGGACAACCACCGTTGTCTGCCTATGGTTAGACATACGTTCAACATTTGACATCCATCTGGTTCAATTCAAAAACTCGTGGTAAGAAGTTCCCTAACGGCCCAGTCCCCCTCGCCGGAGCACTGCCATTCTGGGAGGCGTGGTTTTTTTTACTTACTTTGCTTCCTGAATATGACTATCTTTGCCTCTCCTCAAGATGCACAAGCTTCCATAGGGAACCTAGGGTTTTTATCCTAGAGTTTCGACTGTCCATTTTATACACACTCAGTTTGTTATTAGACTCTCTCTTGTAATTTTCTACCCGACCAAGATTTAATAAAACCCTTCCGGGTCTCTTGCCTGGATTTAACCACAAGTTGGAATCGATAACGATACCAAATCTTAATGTCAATCCCCCCCTCCAGGCTTATGATTTTATTCCCATTGTTACTATTTCCCTTAACCGCATGACAATCTTTCTTCAGTTTTAGCAGGAATTTTTTCTCCTAGGAAAGAAAAATATCGATTGCACAGGGTACTTTTGTTTCAAGCTTGAGTAATCACATTTTTAATTTTATGTTATCGATGGTACTCTTATCTTTCCTACTGTGAACTGTAGATTTTAGAGCCTAAGGTTATTCATTATTCCTGAGGGGTTTGTATGAGTAGGCCACAGATTCTAATCACTGTTCTCAAGTTCCCTCACTCAGGGTTATTTCTGCCTCTACCTATTTCTCTAATTTCTTCTTTTGCATTTTAACAGAGAGATAATAGAACACTATCTATGCACAGTTAACTGTTATTAATCAATAAAATAGACCCCTTCATCCATTCCCTGAGTAGTTACATATAAAATGTTTAACACATTTGCTACCAGAAAAGTTAGCAGTTTATTTAACAGATATCCAAGTGGTTTTTCCTACTTACCTGGTCTCCGCCTAGTGAATAGGACTCCTTAGAGGTTCACCTAGATTCCTGCTACTTCTCTCTTTTTGACCACCCAACCGTGAGACCCGTCTTTCAAGACCAGAGTCTCCCCCCTAGCTTTCCCTTGCCGAATCATTATCCTCAGCAAGAACACACTCAGTGCTTGGCTATCTGATCCTTACCAGACTTAGCCTCATTTTTCGTCCTCTGCCTGTCCCTATAGCGCATATTTTTTTTGCCTCCTTCCCCCCCCTCCTCCTTGCCTCGAGGTGTTTTTCTTTTCGGTTAAGGTAGGCAGTTAGGATTGTTTTTCAGCAACTGCCTGCTTTCTCGAACTTCCCTTCTCGAAAGTTGCTAGCCTCCATTCTTTAAAAAAAAAAAAAGGACTTCAAGAAATATTCCATGGTCAATTAAAATATTCTTAAATTCAAATAACCATCAATTCTTTTTTATAGTTAAATACAGTAATAAAATAATTACAGCAAAGTATTTATAATGTCCCGGGTATCACACAAGCTGCAAAAAATAAGTCTGACAAGTATCGTTGTTGTCAGGTTGTTTAAAATAAGTCTAACAAGTATCGTTGTTGTCAGGTTGTTTATTGTAGTGGTTGGGATTATTATTTCCAACACTCCCAATAAGTCTGACAAGTATCGTTGTTGTCAGGTTGTTTATTGTAGTGGTTGGGATTTTTATTTCCAACACTTCCACTTAATCACAATTGCCTCCATTTACAATTTCCAAACAATTTCTGAGATATAAAAAAATTTCACATGCCAATGGCTTTGTGAAGATGTTAGCAAATTGTTCTTATGACCTGCAGTGCTGCAACAAAATTTCATCATTGTTAATCAAATCTCTAATAAAATGATATTTAGCATCAATATGCGTGGTCCTCTTGTGGAAGACAAAACTCTTGACAATGCAATTGCTGAGGTGTTGTCACAAAAAATAGTTGTCATGCCCTTTTGGTCATGACGAAAATCCCTCAACATCCTTCTCATCCAAACTACGTGACACATTGTTGTTGCTGCTATGACATATTCAGCTTCTGTTGTTGACAGTTACATTATTGGTTGACTCATGGAGGCCCATGAAATGGCTTTGGAATGCAAATGAAAAACATTTCCTGATGTGCTCTTCTGTCATTGACGTTGCTCGCCCAATCATTGTCAGCGTAACCAACGAGCTTGAAATCACTTGTTTCTTTGTACAAAAAACCATATTATTTTGTCCCATTGACATACTTCAGAATCCTTTTCGCTGCTTGCCAATGTGTCTTCTTCGGTGTCTCCATGAACCTTGACACAAAACTGTCATATTATTTGTTGATGGCGTTGATTGCTTCTTGCTTTGTTGCGCTTGAATAGAAGTAGAGGGAGTCAGTGTTGAGGAATTACTTGTTGTTGTTAATTCCTCTCTGTCTTCATGTGGTATACATGCTTTGACATTGATTGTCTTTTCTAAACTTTCATCCCATTCTTCCTCTTCTATGAACTGCACATCTATGCTGATTATGACCTTCTTGATTGATGGATTGTAGAGCTTGTATTCCTTGGATTCATCACTGTATCCAACAAATATACATTTCTCCCCCTTGTTGTCCAACTTCTTCCTTAGCTCATCTGGGACATGTGCATACGCCACACATCCAAAAACTCTCATGTGAGTGACATTTTGTTTTCTTCCACTTCATGCCTCTTCAGGAACAATGTTCTGGACGCTTTTGGTTGGACATCTATTCAAGATATGTGTTGGACAAGCGACAACTTGAGCCCAATAGTCATTTGGAAAATTCTTTGCCTTCAACATACTCCTTGCCATCTCCATAATGCTCCTATTCTTCCTTTCTACCACACCATTTTGATGTAGAGTATATCTTGTTGTAAATTTCTTGTGAATTCCATGGTCCCTGCAAAATCGAGGGAAG
>Ga0115851_102026_pt1 | contig 10371 bp, 10 predicted proteins | sample InSIn2gowninarea_FD_83865 | JGI IMG/M metagenome (GOLD analysis project Ga0115851, IMG submission 83865)
AGATAGACTTTCTTTCTGTTGTTTCTAAGGTAGCTATCGTGCCTTAGTGGGATAGAGCAGTTCTGAATAGACACTAATCCCTGTAACAAATTCCCTAATTATCTTTGCAAAAATTGGTATTTCCTTAATTGGTTGTAGAAAATATATTTTAATGAATAAATTCTTTAGTTCATCTAACTTGTCATAATCAAGCAATAATATTTGTTTTTATACCCCTCAATTTATTTTTAATCTCTCATGAAAAGGTGGTTTCAACACAAACACTGAAGGTTGTTCCATAATACGAGTTGAGTTATTTGAATATGTTGGAGTATCTTGATTTTCAATTTATTTATTTTTTCATTAAGAGACTTATCTTCTTCAAATATCTTTTGTTTTTCACTTTCCTAAATAACAACTGATGGGGATTTTTTCTCTAATATTCTAGCATATCTAAGTTATCATGTAAGTTTGGAAATTTTTTCCTTCCATATTGTAAACAGGTTGGGAATTTTTATTATTATTTGGATTTGGAAGTGGTTGCTCAGGAAATTGGTTTTGCCTTTGAGAAAATGGTAATGAAATTTGTGGATTCAAATTGTGGGGTTGAGTTTGTTGAACATGCTTAGGATAATATTGTGGAGGAAAACTAGGATATGATTGTTGAAATTATGGAAATAGAGGATATTCAAGATATTGAGGGTAGTTTCCCTAAGTACTTTTTCATCCTTGTGATGAAGGTTCTGTACAATATTGCCAAGACATTACATTAGTCTAATTACATTGTGATGATTGTGCAAAGGGTTGAGTGTTAAAACCTTGAGTTGTATTTGGTTGTGGATTATGCCATGGTCTTTTACCAATAAAACAAAGAGGGTCTACTTGATTTGGTACTCCTTCTTGATAGATAACTTTAAGACCTGGTATTGAGGGACATTCCTTTGTATCATGGTTTTATACACATATAACACATGTTTTTACACTCTTTAAATGAAGAGGAAATTCTCTCAAGGCATGTTTCTTTTTGCACATAGGACAAAAAATAGACAATGCAACATTTTTAGCTTTTTTCTTATTTTGTATTTTAAGGGTGTCAATTTGTTCACTAAGACTCCCTAAGATATAATTTTTAAAACTATCAATAAAACTACCTAATTCTGCTCTACTTACTATTCCAGCTGCAAATTTATTAATCCTTTGATAGAAGAGGATCTCTTGGATTTTTCCCATTTATTTCTTTGCATCTTGAAATGCGTATGCATAACTCAAAAATTTCTCCAAGTGACAACTGAGAAATGTCTCCCTTACCCATTAGATTGAGAATATCAATCCACTCATCACTAGTGGATTTCAATAAGAGATATTTCAAATATTCCTCATGTAGATTATTCATTTTTCCCCTTTAGAATTATAAGAAAACATTTGAACGAAGTATTCAAGACTTTCATCTTATTTTTTTACCATTTTGAAGACTTCATTCTTAATATTATGGGGCATACAATAGTCCTTGTATTTCTCTAATAATGTATTTTTCATTTGTTCCCACGTTCTTATGGAATTTATTCCTAAACCCATAAACCATTTTAATGTTGCATCTTTAAGGGTTGTAGGGAATAATTTCAACTTTTGAGCATCATGCATATAATCATATGATCTACACAAAACTTCAAATTCAAAGAGAAATGATTAAGAATCTTCACTCCTTAGTCCATAAAAGTTTGGAAGGATAGAGGGTGAGATATTTTCCATTTCCACAGTTGTATATTCATTGACAACAGGGTATCGAAAGGGTTTTCGATTTATATTTTCTCCTCTCCCACTTCCGCTTCCTCCACCTCTTCCAGTTCCCTTATTACCTCTTCTTCCTCCTCCAATCCTAGGTTGTTCACCATTCACATTATGTACCTCTCTTTCCCCTTGTCTAGCCATTTTAGATTCTTCAGAACTAATATAGGGTTCTGGTTCCAAAATTGGGTTTTCAACTTCATCTAGTTCCTCTGGCTCTTCTATCAATGGTTTGTTAAAATAGGTTTCTTCTTCATATTCTTCAACAGGAACTTTCAACTCTTGAGATAGAAGTTTTTCTTCAATTGAAGATAGGAAAGTTACTCCTATTATTGGAGATATATGGATCTTCTTCTTTTATTATGCCTTTTGTTGATGAATCTCTAGGTTGGATTTAAGATCTTAATACCTCGTGGAGTTTGTGTTTTCCTGCTATGGATGGAATTTGATTTTGTGTGGGTGGTGTGGCACTACGAGGTCATGGTAGGGTGAGTGATGTTTTTGGAATTAAACTCTTAGCTCTACCTATAAATCTACACCTAGAGCCTCTTTCCCTATGCATATCATGTTTTTTTTTTTCTTTTACCAAAATGAAAAGGTTAAATACTTCTATTTACATTTCCTTGGAAATGGTGCCAAAATGTTTGTCAGTTTAATTGTCTTAAATTGCTACATAAATTATCAACCAAAATTCGTAAACTTGTGAAGTGAAAGTGCGCTATATATGCTAGAAGCCTTCAAATTATTATTGTGTATGATTGAGTTATTGAAAAATTATTTGTAAGGATTATTTTTGTTCCTATTTTAATCTTTAAAGAAAATAAAATTAACATATTTAATATTAATTACATTCCTTCTCACTCCTCTCTAATGAAATAAAAATTTCTCTTCACACTTGCAAAATGAAACTAAAGAAAACTCATACTATCTCATTAAACTAAGATAACTTAACCAATCCATTGAAACACAAATTTAATCTCTAAAAGAAGAATTATTCATCTAATATTCTAGCAATCCTTTGCATAAAAACCAAAATGAATTTGACTTCTAGTTAAAACGAAAACTACAAATTTTCTCATTATAATTCTGTCGTGCTCTAAAATGAAACACTGTAAATAAATCACTAGTGCTTTGAAATGAATTTATAATGAAATCTCTGAAAAGAGATTACACTACAATTAGCATCATTATAAATCAACTTGAAAATAATGATTAGGGAAACCTTGTTATCGTTATCTAATTGAAATCAACACTACAAAATGATTCTAAAACATGTAAATAACTGCAACAAATGATAATGAAAAGATATGAAAATGCAAAACCTTCACTGTTTGCAGGGGCCCTCCACAAACAAGTGGTCACAGAACTTTAATCAAACATTCAACTATGCATCAAAACTTCATTCTTTATTAACAGATAAAAATAATGTTCAAAACAATAATTTCACATATAAAAACTAACCTCCTATTCATGTTTGTTGCACAGCATTTATAAATGCCCACGTCAATAAATGATCGAGGCTTTTATGGCTACCCTAGCTAATAAAATTCTAATTTTAGCTTCTAACATATATCGAAATACCTTTTGCTCACGATTTTCTATTTGTTAAAGAAAATCGTGAAGCGCAACGATTTCAGACTCGAAACATGTTGACTTTTACCCTTTGATCACACAATCGAACAAACCTTTGATGATCTAGCTCGAATGAATAGGAGGAAATAATTAAAGTGATCAATCTCCACATGTTCATATCTTTCTCCTCTTAGTTGGCACCTCAAATCATGATAAATCTTGGAATCAGCTACAGAAACATAGATTAGCTACAAAATTGCATGAATTTGGTAGCTAATACAAACATTAATTCAATAATAAGGAACATTATTAAATCTAAAAGATAAGACAATTAAATACCTTACCATGCCAAAAACCTTGTAATCTGATGCCTTTTAAGTTGATGATGATGGTCAAAGAGAGGAAAAATTGGTAACGGAGAGTGTCAAAATGAAGAATTCATGAGGCTCTATAGTAGAAGTCACAACATCACCATTCTAGAGATTTGTGAGATTTCATTTAGACAAACAATTTTCAATTTTATTGACAAGATTCAAGGGAAAATAAAACTCAAGGTTGCAGCTTACATGGTAAGACTTTGAAATTTTATGTTTGATTAATGTTAGAAAAATCATTTATGTACAAGTTAATTGAACTTGTACTATTTCATTTTACAAGAAAAAGTGAAATCTTATTAATTGTGGAGATCAACAAATTATAAGTGATTGTGAGCTCATCCATGTTGAAAGTTGGACAAAAGATGATAGCTATAAGCCTATGCTTATTAATTAGGTACATGGAAAGAATCATAGCCAAGTACTAGTTTATGATGTTGTTGTAAAAAAACTAACATATGAACATAAGGAAGCAAAAGGAAATACATTTAACAATTTTAAAAGACCACGGTCTTTGATTAACTATCTTATAGACTTATGTTCAAATGAAGGAGATTGGGTTCATGATTTATTCTCAGGCTCAGGTAAGTTTTATTATATAAAATTAAGTTTCAATATCTTCTTTCTTAATTTATATGTAATTATGCTAATTTTCTTCATTATTTCTTTTGTGCTTGATACTTAGGTATAACACTAGCATGTTTCCCACAAAAAGGAAGAAATTGCATTGTCATTGAAAAAGACCTAGTATAGTGCAAATTTATTCAACCAATAATTAACGCTCTTCAATTTCTTCTAGGTGCAATGCAAGAATTTGGGTTGAGGAAAGAGGATTTTAATGAATCATGTGTAGAAAAAAAGGCAAAGGAACCTCAACCAACATTAGATGGAATGATTTGAAAGGCATACATTAGGATATTCGAAGACAAAATGAGAAAACTAAAGTAGAAAACATTGCGGAAGAAGACAATAATGAAACTCTAGAAGATGAAGCATATGGACTACATGATATTATTGATTAAATTTAAGTCATGCTTGGAAATAAAGCTCATTTTTTGTAACTATTAATTATTTATACTTGTAATGTTTTGACTTTGACATTTTATGAGAAGAATAAGCATTCAATTAATGTTGTTATGTGTTCAATATTTGTATTATGTGATTTTCACTTTAATTTTTGTGTGAATCATTTTTTTGGAAAAAATTGTGTTTATTACTAGTTTTTGACATGAAATTCATTAAAAAAATGATTATTTAACCATTTTTTGTTAAAATTTTTCTATAAAAATGGTGATTTTGACATGTCATTTTAGGGAAAAAGTCTCAAAATGTGTAATTTTTTTGTTATATTTATGTTCAAAATGTGTATTTTTATGTCAATTGTTAAAAATTATTTTTTTAGAGAGAATTATTTGATGTGCATTGAAAAATTAATCAATGATATATAAACATATAGAAGATCGAAACTTTAAAATATTGACCTTTCTTTTAACTATGCAAAAAAACAAAGATCTCACTACAAAAAAAAATTAAAATAAAAGAAAAACAAAAAAACATTAAGAAGAGGACTACTTAAAAAATTGTTAAATTTATAAAATAATTATTCACATTTAACACATTAGAAAATAATCGAATTTAAGCTTTTGTGATCCATATTCTAAGTAATAGAAACAATTTTAGAGGAAATCACATCAGAAGAATTTGGTCGACGCGTTTCGAGCCAACCTATGTTGTTCATCATTGGGACAAGATGAAGAATCAAATTATAGTTGTAAGTTAAATAGGGAGATGCACCTTCTAAAAGCTAAAAGGAAATGACTATAAAAGCGGTTGTATTTGATTAGGTTAGGAAAACAAAGAAAGAATACTAAATTGAGAAACCATTTTTAATTAATTTAAAATATTTAAATTAGTTTAATTTGAGTTATTTTTTAATTTTATTGTTTAATTAAGAGCATAAATAAACTAAATAAATATTAGACTCAAACTAATGGTCAAAGTTAAAAATAATTAATAGGTATATTATCAATCAAATAACTAACTCAAAACTAACTAATTTGTCAAATAATTTTTTTTATTATTCATATATTTTTATTATTTATATTTTGTTGTTATTTAATTTGGGAGGAATGGAGATTAAGAAAATAAAATAATAAAATTAAAAATAAAGAAATAAATATATATTTAACAAATAATAAATATATATATCTAACTAAAATAACATATATATATACAAAATACAAGAAAAACTTTAACCTAAGGGGAAGGAAACTAGGAGACTATAAAAATAGAGATGAGAATGAAAATATAAAAAAAGAGAGGATAATAGAGGATCTAAGGGGCAATCCGACATGAAAAATAAAAAGAAACTAGGAGGAGAGAGCAGGAACCCAACAACTACTAATCTTCCAATCATCATCCCTATTAATGTTGCTAGGCCTCTTCTCAATTTCTATGGCTTCCCTAAATTTACAGTGATGGAAATGAGAAACTTTCGCAATGACCTTAGCCTCCTCAATGCAAATATGATGTTTTGTCTTCTCTACATGCTCTTCTAAGGCTGAAGAGCGAGTCCTATTGTGCATAATAGCAGCTGTGTGTTCCTTAATCCTTTGATTAATGGACCTCCCCATTTCACCAATGTAAGATGTTCCACAAGAACATGGGATGATATAAGCACCTTTCATATCCTTCGGGTCCACTTGGTTTTTTACCAATTTTAGGGAACTCCTGATGGTGTTAAGGGGTCTAATGGTTGAGGGAATGTTATGCTTCTTAAGGATTCTCATAATATTTTCAATCGTTCATTGGATCAAGGGGGGGTGAACTCTAGAAATATGATTGCTAGGGTACTTTTTAACTTTGGGACTCTTGATAGCTTTGAGAAAAGCTTTAAGACCCTGCTGCCTACTATAACCATTATTGGTGAAAGCCTCCAGGAGATGGGATTTCTCCTTGGGAAAATGATCTCCTTGAGAAACCCTATGAGCATGAGTAGCTAAAGTGCAGAGAACACCTAAATTCTGAGTAGGGAAATGATGGGAACTAGCATGAAGATAGTGCTTAGTATGAGTTTTCTTTCAAAATACCTGATGGGAGAATGAGCCATCATTTTCCTTAGAAATTAGGACATCAAGGAAAGGAAAGAATCCATTAACTTCCTTCTCCATGGTGAACTTTATGGAGTTATATTGATTATTAAGATGCTCGAAGAATAGATCTAACTTATCCTGACCATGTTGCCAAATGGTGCAGGTGTCCTCTAAAAATATTTCCCAAAGCTTAGGTTTAAAAATTGCTGAAGCTAAATCTCTGGATTCAAATTATTCCATAAATGGGTTAGAAAAAATGGGGGACAAGGAGGACCCCATGGCCACACCACATGTTTTTTCATAGAACTCACCTTCGAAACAAAAAAAATTCGAAGTGAGGAAGATCTCAACTAATTTGGCATTGTTGAGTTCATTGAGACGAAAGATGACATCCATGGCTTCCTTGATAGGGATGTTGGTGTATAGGGAGATTACATAAAAGCTAACCAGAATATCTCTAGGTTCAAATTTTATATCCCTTAACTCCTTGACAAAGGATGAGGAGTCTTTGACATAAGATTCTGTGAGGCCAACAAGGGGTTTAAGCTTCGAGGCTAATTATTTAGCTAGAAGATATGTTTTCCCACCTATGTTGTTGACAATGGGTCTAAGGGGGACTCCCTTATTATGGATTTTTGGAAGTCCACAGACACTAGGAGACATGGGGCTGCTCTCAATAAGCTTGTGGCTAAAAGAGTAAACCAAGCTATTGGATTTTATGGCAAGAACAACTACTCTGGAGATCCTTGACAAAGGATTCTTGCCAAGTTTTATGTAGCAACCATTGTTCTCTAGGTGATCCAACATCTTCTTACGATAATCTACCTTGTCCAAGATAATATTGGCCCCACCTTTACCAACCATAAAGACAACAATGTCCTGGTTCCTGTTCAAAGACTTGAGGTCATCAAACTCTTCCTTGTTAATGTTATCCTTATGGGGTTTACATTTCCTAAGAATAACAGTGCATTCTTGCCTAATAATTTCTTTAGCATTATCCGGTAAGTCTCTTATCCCGACTTCAATATTGCACATAATATCAATCATTAGTATCAATATTTACTAGATTATCGATAATGTTACCACCAATATTATTATTATTGATATTAATATTATTACCATTACCATTATTATTGTTAATATTATTATTATTATAAAATTCTTTAAAATATTTAATACATAATAAATATTGAAAATAACAAAAAAAAAAAAAAAAAAATTTTTTTTTTTGATAAATAATATGCTTCTAAATTGGTAATAGTATTTTTTTTTTTGTTGCAACATTCATTATAAAATTCTCATGATTAAAGCATTGCCTTAATAACTAGGATTGAAAATTTTTAACTCATGAATTTGGAAATGTTGTTGGGTCAATATATTTTGTGATTACATTTCATAAACATGTCATATTTATTAGATTTATTAATGAAGAGAGGCATATTCTTTCCTCAGTTACCTTTCTATATATAGATTAATACTCATACACATATATGTGATTTTTGTAATAGAAACATGATACTTTCGGGTTATGATGTCAATAGTCAAAAAGTGGAACATATTTAGCATAATTTAGGGGGTAAAATAGGTTAATTAAGCTTAATTCTCACACATCGCATTATGATGGAATATATTTTTAGTCTTAGACCTCACATATAGGTATGAAAAGAACATATGCTATCTTCTTTTAAACATAAGGAGAAATGTCCTTTGGAATTGGTTTTAGGGGAAAGTTATCCCTCACTTCTTATGTTATATTCTTATATTGAAATAGATGAATGAAAATGATCTTAATGAGAACTAAGTTATTCATATTAGAAGTTAGAAAAAAAAAATTGAGTATTAGTATTCAACGTAACCTTTACTTCTCTATACTATTGACGGTTGGTAAGGTGGGACCTTCTCTCTTTTAGGAGGCGACCGTTTAGGTTCCTAAAACTTATTATCGTAAGTGTTAACAACTTCAACCAATCCATGCTTGAGTTTTGAATCACACCTTGTCAAAGATTCATATTTAGAAGTATCTTTAGCTTTAATCATCAGCAACAGAAAATTCTTACTAGCATTTACAAGCCTTTTCATATGTCCCTCACTAACAAGAGATAATTTCATCTTCTTGCGATGTGCTCTAACAATATACTCAACTCCATCATTAAAAAGATGAATTTTTTTCCCATGGAGATATAATATGCCATTTCAATCAAACAAGTATGGACTCCCTAAAGAAATTCCACAAATATCAAGTGGTACAACATCAAGATCTACCTCATCTATAAATTTAGGAGTGATGGCAAATTTGAGTGTACACTTTCTTGTCACTTGTAATTTTTCATCATCACATACCCAACCCAAAGGGTAAGGTTTAGTATGAGGTGTGGTTTCTAGATTTAGCTTCTTGAAAATTTGTTCAGACATAAGATTGACTTGGGATCCACTATCAAACAATATATCTATTTTTGTATTTTTTTTAATGGCCCTGATATGAACAAGCTCACTTATTTCTTTATCATTTCGATATTCAATAAGCTTACCAGAAGAACTAGTACTTGCATTAGAGGCCTATTAATGGTGTTGGACTGGCTAGCATGTAAGGGGATTTCCCTGATAATAAGTCCCAATTAGACCTCAGACAGTTTGCAGTAGGAGTCCCAGCAGTGGGTCGTACAGTAATGCCTTGACCATAATTTCACATAAAGGAATGTAAGATGTCTCTGTTGGTAGCAAGGGTATGACAGCTGCAGCATGTCAAGGAAGGTGCATGAGACGTTCAAACACATGGGAGTTGAGATGAATGCGCCCCTTGGAAACCTGTGATAGCATGGAGTTAAGTAGGGAACACACGACAGAAGATGTATCACAACATGGAAGGCAAGTTACCTAGCAATCGAAAGTGATGGTTAAACCAACAACACTTTTAAGAAAGATTCATACATACATACCAGAAAATTCCATATATGCATGAGTAAGCAAACAAATAGATGTATCATTTAGAGAAAACCAGATATCATAGAATACAATACAACATATGCATGAAACGTGTTGACACTGTTATATTAATAAGTGTAAGTTCCAGTCATACAATACATTAGTGTCTAACCACTAGTTCCGAAAGTAGAACATACAACCACAACCACCTGCTCCTCCAAAGAGATATACTAGCTCTGTGCAGTGGAGAAGCCAAAGCTCATTACAATACTATCCAAGATCTCTCTAAGATAGTCCTATTGGAAGCTTGGCTGACCAAAAGCCTTTAGAATGAGTTATGATATTCTATTTATAGAAAAGGGTAGGGTGACCCTTGACATTCCCCTTTGTGACACCTCATCTACCCTCATGACTCTTCATCTACTATATGACTATTACATCCAACTATCTACACTTGAGCTTCCATTTGACAAGACATTACATTACAATGCACATGTTCCCATGTGAGAAAATATGGCTTGAGTGAGTCATGCTAGACATCACTGACACTCAGTCCATTGTGGTGAGACCAACTCTTTGACATGCTTGTGATGGTGAAGGTGGTGAGTTGATGCCAATCTTGGTTGTCTGTGATGGTGTGCATGCAC
>Ga0115851_102167_pt1 | contig 10370 bp, 12 predicted proteins | sample InSIn2gowninarea_FD_83865 | JGI IMG/M metagenome (GOLD analysis project Ga0115851, IMG submission 83865)
TAGCAAGGTGGAAGCCATTGGTCACAGACAATGGTCCTATGGAGGGGAGAAAGGAGAAGGGGCTAAGCATGAAGGACCTAAAAGAATCAAAATATTGTAATATTGTAAAATATTGGAAACAAGTAGCAAAGAAAACATTGAGAAGTGTACAGGAGATGAACAAAATCAGTGATTGCTTAGATGAGCAAAGTGGGGTATACAACATTGTTGTCAGAGAGTTGAGAAGAGAGCTATGTGAGTGTGTGCTCCTTCTTGTGAGGCTAAGTGAGCCCATTTTTCTATGAAAGGCTGAGAGTGCCTAAGCAAAAGAAAGAGACCCTGAGAGAGATCCAGTGCTGCTGTGTGAAATGTTGAAGATGCCTATGCAGAGAAAGAAGTCTGAGAAGAGTGTGATGTTGTATGCAGTGGATATAGAAAGAGTGTTGTGTGGTCCAAGGGATAAAGAGAACATAGCTGATATCAGTCAGAGTGGGTGACAATGACAGTGGACATTGAATTCCTATTTGAGTGTGGGTTGGAGCCCGCATGCACAAAGTTGGTGCTTCCATCTCTAGTGGGTGCTTGAGAAGGTTTGGGGGTTTGTGCCTCTTGCAAGTTTGTTCTTGCAAAAATCTGAGTTGTAAGTTGGTGCTTGTAACAAATCCGTGAATTTGGTGGTTCACATGGTGCTTCTTGTAAGCTGGAAAAGCATCTACAAAAGGAGGGAGTTGGTGCTTCCTTCTAGTCGGTGCTAGGAAAAAATAAAATGGAGTCGGTGCTTCCTATGAGTGGTGGCTCACAAACAAATTGATGTAATAGAGTAGGTCGTCTTATTTTACATCAATAACAACAATAAGGTTTGGTGGTTTTTTCTTGAAAGGGTTTCCGAGTAAAACCTCCATGCCTTATGTGTTTAATTTGTATACATGTGCTTATTTATATGGTTGTTGTTATGGTTGGTTAAATGATTCTCTCATATAATGGATGCCAAGATTGAATGAAAAATAAATTTACATAAAAATTTAAAATTAGCCTTAACATTGATTCACCCCCCTCTCAATATTAACATTGTTTCCAATAATTGGTATCAAAGTGTGGTTCCTTCAAGAATAGCTTAATTGATAGAAGGTAAATCAAAGGGAAACAATGGCTAATCGAGCTTAGCTAATAGCAAAAGGAGTTCCATTTTTAATGGATCAGAGTATGTAACACATATTTCATTAAATTTGGAAGTATTCAGTGGATCTAGAATATGTAACTTTAACTAGATTAAATTTTTTCAAAATGGGGAATTAAAAATTCACTTAATTCACTAATTTTAATGTAGATATTCATCATTTTTTGTGAAAAAAATTATCATGATAAACTTTATTAAACAAATTCATATAAACTTGCAAAAGAAAATCTTTCACGTCTTAATCTTGGATTCCTTACATTATCTATTTTAATATTTTTATGGTTTGTATTAAAATATGAGTTTGTTAAAACTATTTTATGAAAAGAATGATGTGTATTTTACTATTATTAACCCATTTAATTATAATCTGATATAGTAAATATCATGTACGTGTTAAGTTACAATTATTACTAAGACAATGTTGGCACAATTTAAAAGTCTATCACCTTTGCAACCCTAGTAATATGGTTGAAGATTTAAAAAATCTCATAGATCATCAAGTTTATACTCATATTGGATTTAAATTTCCAAATATTTGTGACGCTACCAACCTTCTTGATCTTTTAACTAAACATAATTATGATGAGCTTGAAACACTTCTTTTAATGCTTTTTGAGCATAACAATAAAATTCGAAATAATTTTCGGTAATATCTTTTTGCCTTCTTATATACCATATTTGGTCTTAGTGGATTAATTTTGGGTAATATCTTTTTGCCTTCTTATATACCATATTTGGTCTTAGTGGATGATAATCATCGTTATCACCATCATCATTTCATACTATTGTAGGAAATTTGCGCCATTTTAGAGTTGAGGAGAAAATATTTTTTTAGGATCAAATTAAATGTTGAATGCGAGTAGTAGCATAATTTATTTTTATTTATTATTCGTACTTTTATGTTAAAAACTAAGTTGATTGAGGCTTACTTAATGAATAATAGATTAATATGCAAGACATATATTAACTATAAAGTTATTTAATGACAAATGGTCATAGTAATGTGTCCAATATATACCATCATAGATCCATCTTAAGTGCAGATGTAGGGATCAAATTTCTTCACGTGCAAACATTTTTAGAGTGCAAAATACAATGTGATATTTTTCATTGTTCAAACTCTATTTTTGAATGCTAAATAGACTATATATAAAGAGCAAATAAAAATGTTAACCATATATATATATATATATATATGAAGTTGATATTGACATAAATTTGTTAACGTAGATCTTCAAATAGTTTATTTGAATCTATAGGTGAAATATTTTTGAAAAGTATAAGATTTAAACATCTAATTCACACATTTTTTTACTTTTAATTACTTTACAACATATTCATTTTTTTTTTTTTCTATTTAAAACATAATTTTTATTTTAAAGGGGCACAGACGGACAAAAAAACTTACACATCCCCGCATACTCGGTTGTAGAACAATTACTAATCGTTTTAATGATCAAAATCAATCGTGAATTAGAATAGTAACAAAGTAGTGCAATTTGATCATTTTCAAATACAAGAGGAAAGAGAGAAACTTCACTAAACTATTTATTACAAATGTTTAGTTTTTATTCGTGTAGTGTTTAAAGATATTATATTGAAAAGAACATATTAACATTAATCTAAAACTTAGATTCCTTATATTATTTATATTATCATTAATATTTATATTTATGTATGAAATTTGACTCATGAATAATAGATTTTGTAAAGAAAATCTTACCTATAAAGTTATTTAACAATATATTAATATTGTTTTTCTTACTATTATTGACCATTTTAAATTGACACTAACTACTTTTCCTATGTTGAGTACAAATTTATTATACTAGTACAATGTTGGCACCACTTCCAAATCTATAAGAGGAAATATTTTATAATTCTAGTTGTGTTGTTCAATGATAAAAATAATTTCTTTATAAATTAGAATGCAACAAAATAGCAAATTTGATTTATTTCAATTATAATAAAGAATGTTAAGGAAAACTCACTTCAAACATTATTACAGGTGTCTAGCATTTATTCATTAAGTGTTTAAATGGTTTATATTAAATAGAATACTAATTAGGTACTCCACTATTGTTTTAATAGACCAAGTTTAGAATATGTTTTCAAGTGCATTATTGAATATGATTATGCATATTTGATATGGTGAAAAGTCATGTTGGTCAAATAAAGCTTTGAAAAATTAAATATTTTATAGCACTGTCATGTAATTTGTATCAACACATGATTAAATTGAAATATTAAATAATATAAAACTCCAAAAATAATAGGAAGAGAATAATTTACATACAACAAATATTGAAAAGTGTGTTTGAGTGTATATTAATAGATCCTTCAAAAAAAATTACATTCATGAACCATATAAACTTAATCTCAAGATATTCGCTCAAGTAGATCAAGAATGGCTTCTACACCATATTTATTTATCTTGGTCTTCTTGCAATGTTTTTTCTTTGGCATCCATGCCCCCATTATGGTATTAATTGGAATAGAGCCAAGTTTTGTGTCATTGGAATTTGGTACCCAATATTGCTCTAAAAAATTTCCATTGTATTTCCCTGACATGGGCTTCCACCAAACAACCTTTACATGAAGATTCTCACTTTCATTATCCGTTAAGATATATTAGAAGGATTTTTCCATCCAAAACATCTTTCCTGCATCCTCATTTCCTTATCTAACTAGCAACATCTTTCCTTTATCAACATCAATCATAATATTGAATGTTGGCTTTGGCTTATTGCATTTGGGTCCAACATATACTCGTTCATCTATCACGTTATCAAAATCTCCATCCATAATACTTTATATTACTTGGAGTGTATTACGATCAACATCAACAATGTGCCTTGTCTTGGGCCAGAATTTCTCGGAAAATGAATCACTTTCATTCATTATTCTATGATCATTATAGATTCCATCTAATGTATCAAGAACTCTTTCCCAATACACTACTTTTTTTTTCCATTCCTTTGTAACAATTGGTGAATCCTCATTCCCAATAGTGTCTTTCCACATTTTTATGTATGATGTTATCCCTTCCTTTAGTTCTTTTAAATAGACATCATTTTGTTTGGAAGCTAAGAAATATGACTTTCCATGGGAATTATAGTTTGACCTTCATCATCTATATTCCATAACTCAAGTGGTTTTGACCACTTAATATCTCTAATTAATTCTTTGTACCTTAGTATTTGAACATCATTGAGTACAAGAAATTGGAAGCATTGGACATTAAGATGTCCAGCAAGTGCATTTTTCCCTCCTTGATGTATCCATTAAGGAAACTTTTGAAGTAATATACCTTGCCAATAAGTGTAGGTGGAAACACTCGATTTTCTTCAACTATGCAATATGTATCCATCATTTCAAATAAAGAATAAATATCTTTACTTTTTAGGTTGGAAGACATTCTTCCGTAGGTTCCATTTATGTCTTCATAGGTGTGCCCCACACGCAAGAACCCAACTGCAATAGTGATGAAGACAATAAGTGTAGTTAAAAGTGATAGAAACATGAAAAGATATTGATTCTTATTATTACTTGTTGCATTGTCCAATTATAACAAAAAATGTGGAGGAAGAGGTTTAAAATCAACATTTTGACTTTTTGATCTTCCATTAGATATAAAATCATCCTTGTACACTTGACATTTTGAGTAAATAAAGGTGTCAAGTAATGCATTTGTAAGTGGGCTTCTTTAACTTCCACTTTCATAAAGTAGATCACCATACATATCCATTTGTGGGTCTTCAAGGTCCCTTAAACACTTTGCAAGGGATGTAATAGTAAATTGTGATCCCATATGTACAAATGGTAGGGAGAAATGGCCAAAACCTCATGTCTTATGCCCATGTGTACGCATACCTATCAGTGACAAACCTAAATTTGTTCCTACAATAGATTTTGATTTGATATGTAGCCTTGGGATTGAAGTCTTTGTTTTGTCCATTTTATCATGCATAATGCTCAAATTCTCCTTTGGAAATTGCTCTGACATAATTCTATGGGCATAGTAGTAATTTCTTCCACACATAACAATCTTGTTATGTTCATTCAGCCTACCTCGTGCCTTTTCTTCCAACTATTTTGTAGTTGTTGACTTCATTTGTGCTTTCAACACAATACATTCACTGCATTTACTGAAGTTGGTGTTCTTTGAAAATGCCACATCTCGAAACTTAGTATTCCAGATCTTGCTCATTGTTGACTATGATATTGATGGGTAATTGAGATTGTGAAGAGCCTCATTAATCTCTTTTAACAAATAATTTTGTGTGTAAATCGAAGGAAGCAATCTTAAAGGAGCAGATGTTCCATCTTCTTCAACTTAATGTGTTTGGTTTGGTGAAAAGTCTGAATTATCCATTACAATTTTGTGCAATATTTCTATTGATGTGTGAGCTCGTGCTTTGCATGTGTTGGTGTTACCATGAATAGCTTTAATATGTCCATGTTGGAAATATTGTTGGCAGTTATAAAATGTGCTTTGAGGAATCTTATGTATCTTATACCATGCTTTCTTACAAATAATATTCCCATTAAATCTCATGTCCTTTACATTTCTAGCAATAGATGGCAGGCCATGGCCCTTTGACATGACTGTGTTTGACATGAGTGAATTCAAAACAAATTCCCTAATACCATTTTTATTTATTTTTCATACCCCTTCTAGCACCTGCAATGGCCTTCCTATCCATATGTTGAAGACAATATTTTCTACAACATACATTTGCTGCCAAAAGTCGAATTTCTTTCTCTTCATCTACTTTTGTTTGACATTTTGCAAATTTTTTTGTATCCATAACTCATTTAATCCTTTTATACGACCTTGTCACATGCATATCAATTGAGTTTCTATATTTTTCATTACAAAGATACACGTCCCATTTGTTTAAGGAATTTGTGTCCTCTATAACATCCCATATCACCATTTTCTTGGGTGGCTCCTTGAACTTTTCCTTGACCCTTAATATCATACCTTTTTTGTCCACCAACTTATTTATTGGCCATATAACCAAACAATGTATAGAATTATCCCCAATTCTACATATCCCACAATTTCCATCTACCTCTTCCAAAAAAACACCAAATTCCATTTCACCTAGTGTTTCACCCTCAACAATGTCATCCTCGCGAACATTAACTAGAATTCCTTTGGCAATGCACATGCTTGTTCCCATGCATTCATTTGTAAGAGAAACCTTTGTAAATATGAATCTAACCCTATCTTGGGAAGATTTATGGCATGATCATGATAGTGAGGCTCCAAATCTGATTTTGGCCAAACCTCATAAGATTCCAATGCACCCCCTAGTGTATGCTCAAACACTGTTGGATGTGGTAGACGAGCATCATATTTTAACACCTTATCAATTTTAACCACTATGAATCCTTTCTTTACCATATTTCCATGCACTTTATGCCCAAGCTCTGCATTGAATATGGAGCCCTCGCCCACCTTCACTCCATGTTGCAGAAGATCTACCTTATCTCCAATAGAAAATGTAGAAGAAACATTTGCACCTACAAACAAATGTAAATAAGGTTAGTATTTACTCAAGAAAACACCTATTATACTATCAATAATATTTAACACATACTTCAATATTTTGATTTACATATGTTGTGTCTCAAATCTATGATCTTCCATGGATGTATGTCCTCTTCATTAACATCCTCATCAATCAAATGTGGTTGAGTGACATCAATTATCAAAATTGTAACATAACCTGCATTAACCCTTTCTCTGATATAATAAGTTCTAGACTCTATAAATTCGACCTTCCTAGCCCAATGACTTGATCATTAATAAGGAAATAAACATAGTCCCCTTTTGGAAAAATTATATTTTCCATTGTAGCTTGTATAAATTCTATAACAACAATTAAATCATAATTTGTAATTAACAGGTTGAACCATGTAAAGTGTGACTTTATGTTTTCACAAAAACACACAACTTACCAAAAAGTAATATAGATGCAATAATTTAAATAATATGGTAGTCATATTGTATGTAATGAAACATTATTTCCCACCATTTAGTGCCTATTACTAAAAATTACTTTACATACAAATTACACAAAAAATATATATGAAGAATAGGAAATTAGAGATGTAGATAGTATCATAGAATGACAAATATCAACTCATATCAAACCACCAACTTCTTATTTAACTTTAGAAATGACACTTGTAGTTTTGATGCATGTGTATGAATAATGATCATAAGAAATTTGTAGAAGTTAAAGAACCAAAACATGGTCCTTTGGAAAATATGAGAAATTCCAAGATCGATGCTACATAAGATGTCTAAAATCCCCATGAGAAGGACAAATTATATTTATATTTCACTTAGTGAGGATGTTTGATGTTTGAACTTGATAATCGAAAGCCAAACTAGAGGTTCTCTTCCAAATAAAATTTTTGCTACTATAAATACTAGACAATTTTCATTTTTATTCTAAAAGAAAAGAAATTGCATTAGAAGAAAAATATAGTATACCTCAATAATAAATTTATTCATAAACTTCAAAATTATACAAAGATCACATTATTCTCCATGGATCAAATAATTATGATTGGATTATTATGTTTGTGCGAAAAGGAAAGCTATACAATTATCTTTCCTTCCAACGCAAGCACAAATGTAGTGCCAACAACAACATATATTTATATACACTTCTTTTGCACTATCATTGATATTCATAAATTGTTCCAAATGCAATAAAAGGGCACATCAAAAGCTATAATTCTAACCATTGTGATTATTGATACAATGTCACTCCTAGAGCATTGGTTGCATAAGTGTAATGGTGTTTAGAAGAAAGTTAGTAATTACTAGGTATCCTTCTTGCATGATCACAAATGCACTGCCAATAACAATATCAGAGCACTAACCTTTGTGAGGGTGAAATCTTGATAGTTTTCCTTTTTGCAGAAGAACAAAGAAATCTAGTGCATTCTATAATTCCTTCTAACACAAATACAAGCACATTTCCAACAATAATGTTGCATTGTGAACAAAATTTAATGCATGAAAGATTTACTTGTATCACAAATACAAACACATTTTCAACAATAACATTTCAAGATGAAGGAAATTTAACACATTCTAACCTTCCTTCTAGCATAATGAGAAACATATTTCTAATAACAACATTGCATTATGAAGGAAATATAATGTGTGTTAGCTTTCCTTCTATCACAAGTAGAAGCCCATTTCCAACAATAACATTGCACCTCAAATGAAAGCTAACAATCAATATCATTCCTTCTACTACAAACATAAGCATATTGCTAAAAGCAACATTACATGGTCAAATAAATCTAGCGCATGCTAGATTTCCTTCTAGCACAAACACAAGCACATTGCCAATAACAATATTCTAAGGCGAACAAAATCCACCACATGCTAAATTTCCTTGTAACATAAATAGAAGCATATTACTCTCAAAAAAATTGCAAAGTAAAAAAAATATTACACATTCTAGAGTTTCTTCTAGCACAAACACAATCACATTGCCAAAAATAAAATTGCAGGGTGGAAGATATCTAGCATACGCTTTATTTACTTCTAGCACAAACACAAACACATTGGTAACACCAATATTTCATTGCAAAACCCCTGATCGGGCTGTGACAGAGAAGAGGAGGTGGCCCAGTGGCGATGGGAAGTGGAGATGTCAAGGACCATCCACTCGAGCGCAAGAACAGAGAACACATCAAGATGTGGAGGAAGAGGACAACAAAAAGGGCAGGTGGAAGGACAAGGCAGGGAGGGAGAAAGCCCCGAAAGAAGACAGGCGGGGTTACGAAGGGAAGGCAAAAAGGAAGGAATGGGAGCCATCGAAATAGTGGGCGAAGAGATGCCAACAAGTGGCAGGAATATAGAGAAGAACCCACGGTAGGAGTAGCTGGAGGCACGAGGGAGTTAATGAGGGTAAGAGCTGGAAGGGACAGAGGGCCATCATTCTGAGGAGTAGGAATAAGGAAAAGGGTGGCGAGAAAATTAGGAGGACAGGTGGTAGGTGTGATGAAAGGCAGTAGGGATAGCGAGGTAAAACAAAAGGTAAGAGAGAAAGAAGATAGTTGCATGCAAAAAGAGAGAGTGAGAGTAAGAGCAGAAAAAGGCGGTGGACGCAGGATGAGGACGCAGGCCGGTGGATGCAACTGTGTCAACTCAGGTCGACAGTATGTATTCTTCCATTTCCTTAACATCATAATTATAGTAATGCCAAATTCAGTGGTACTAGGGAAAGAAACCTGGGAAAGTCTAGACTCAGAAAGAGTCGAAACCAGGGTCTCCTAGAACACTATCTGAGTCAGGAATGAGGATGAAAGGGACAGAGAAGCAAAAGATAAAGAAACGCCCCTAAAGAAAGCGCAAAGAGGGAAGGAGGGCGACTGAGGAGAGAAGAGAGAACCTGAGCGCTTGTCCTACCATTTTTAGGAATCAACACGCCCCATATTTAATGGTTACCTTAATGGACAGTGTTGATCTCTCATGGAATCAGAGTGCAGTCTTCATGAATGTTGTTGCCAATGCAATTCTTAAAAGATAAATTACTATATGGCACAATATTGTGACTCTATTATAAGTGGCCATAGAACTGGGAACTTAAGCAGGGACAGGTACGAAATTCGAATTAATTACATCCTTTAAATTAGAAATCACTACTATAACTCCATATAGAACTTGGTCCTTTTGCATAAACATGTCGATTTGAAGTTAAAAATCTAAATAGGATAGTCCTTTCGCATAATCATGTCTATTTGAAGTTAAAAATTAAAATAGGATGACCAAGCAGTGATAAGTTTAATTTCTAATGCATTTTCTTCAAAAATTAAAACAAGATGTTAAAACAGTAACAAAATTGATTTCTAATGCATTTTAAGCTCAATTCATCTATTTATTTTTTAATTGAAACATTGTAGTTTGCACTTTTTCATCAAAATGTTGTCAAACCGGATTTACCTTTCACAAAACTTCCAAATATATCTTAGGAATGAGTTTTCTGAAATAATTTATATCTTTAGTGAGGCTTCTACTCTGTTAAACTAAACAATTTATGTGCTGAGAACCTCCATGTACCTTTCATCCTCATTCCTGACTCAGATAGTGTTCTAGGAGACCCTGGTTTCGACTCTTTCTGAGTCTAGACTTTCCCAGGTTTCTTTCCCTAGTACCACTGAATTTGGCATTACT
>Ga0115851_101653_pt1 | contig 10365 bp, 8 predicted proteins | sample InSIn2gowninarea_FD_83865 | JGI IMG/M metagenome (GOLD analysis project Ga0115851, IMG submission 83865)
GTTCCATTAATTAACGAAAACCCATGTTTTATTTTTTATTTATAAAGCAGTTCACCGTTATATTGGATAAGATAAACGGGATCAAGACAAGTCATCATGGCCTTAATGAGTGTGGGCTATAGACGTGCCACATATGCCTCTACAAAGGGAAGCGATATTGTGAAATGGAGCTAATCCTCAAAATTGGACATAACTATTCGTGAATTGTAGTCTGAAACTCGACTGCATGAATATGGAATTACTAGTAATCGTGAATCACCACGTCACGGTGAATATAATCTCAGATGGGTACTAACTACTCGTCAGGCGCTGAAAGGAATATGTGCAATAAGTTTGGTTGCATGTTTTTTATTAGTATACTTAATTAGTAGTATATTGCTAATTATGTAACTTTCGTATGCGTGATTCTAATTGGTGTTAAGTCGAAATATGGTTCGTGTAATGGAAATTGCACGGGATGCATTAGCCTTAAAAATGAAATATATTAATATATTTAATAAGGCAATTATTTGTCTTAAGACATTATTGCAAACGTTTAGTTTGTATTTAAAGTCTAAACATCTTTGATGGTTCAATATTTTGGTTCGAATCCAGAAAAAGATACTAAGTCCGGAGGGTTCTAATCTTAAGGGAAAGGATTATTTATATATTTTGTCTTATGTGAAACACTTATCTTATATCAGATACTTTTAATGGTTTTTCTGTTGGTTTTTTAGATGCAATAACTCTTATTTCTATTTCTTCTGGTATATTTATAATAATTACAAAAAATCCTGTTGTGTCTGTTTTATATTTAATCTTATTGTTTTCAAGTGTATCTTGTTATTTGATTTTTATAGGGATTAAATTTATAGGTATATCTTATCTATTAGTTTACGTTGGGGCGGTATCTATATTATTTTTATTTATTTTAATGTTAATTAATATAAGAGTGTCGGAACTTATAGGTGATACTAATAACAATATACCTTTGGCTATACTAGCTATTTTAGCTTTTTTTATACCGTTTAGTAATTTATTACCTGATACTAAAACTAATTTAAAGCAAACAAGTTTTAACTTTATAGATTCTATAAGTAGACCCCAGGAAAAAATAATATCTTACGTTTCATCAAATAATTGAGATGGTAATATAGTAGATATCACGGATATTATTAGTATCGGAAATATAATGTATACAAGTTATTCAATATGACTGTTAATAACTTCAATTATTCTATTGTTAGCTATGGTGGGTTCAATTGTTATAACTATTAAACAAAAATATTAAATTTTATAGTTTATTAATATAATTTAATACTTGAGACTTTAGTTTAAATGGTAAAACATGCGACTTTTAATCGCTATAACGTGGGTTCAAGCCCCACAGGTCTTATTAGAAGACTAGATTAGGAAGGGTCCGTTTGTTGGTTTACGGGTTGAGCTGTAAACTCAATAGCATTAAGCTATCGAAGGTTCGAATCCTTTTCTTCCTATTTCTTATTAGCTCAATGGTAGAGCCGAATACTTCTAATATTTTGATCCAAGTTCGAATCTTGGATAAGAATGCAATCTTAGTACAGCCAGGATAGTTCAATTGGTAGAACATTAATTTCATGCATTAATAATGAGAATTCAAATTTCTCTTCTGGTACCAAAAGTCTGTTAAGTAAATAGTGTTTCACATAAGACAAAATATATTAATTAATACGGCAGACTCTTGGTATTACTATTATACAGACTTAAAGTTAAAATTATTAATTAATTTCCAATAGATTTATCCCTAAACAGGCGTCGTAATAATCCGATATAATTAACGGGTTCTAATTTTGCTTTTAGACCATATGATACATGTTTACCCTATTCAAAAAGCAGTTAGTATAGGAAGAGTCGAGCATAATATTGCATAAGCTATAGCCGGTAAAGTTATAATAGGACTATCCTTTAAACACTTGAGGCTTTTTTCGTTTAATATTGATGTTCTATATTATTTATAAACCTGTTGTAGGTTTCCGTCTTTTTGCATTTCAAATATAAAGTTGTTGTAGTTACTGTATTTAATATATCTGCTATTTCCCTGTGTATAATATAGAAGGTTCTTCAATAGTTATAAAAAGTCTAAAATGATACAAGCAGCAAAAATAATTGGTACAGGTTTAGCTACAACAGGTTTAATTGGAGCTGGTGTTGGAATAGGTGTAGTTTTTGGTGCGTTAATAATAGGTGTATCTAGAAACCCTTCATTAAGAGGACAATTATTCTCTTATGCAATTCTTGGATTTGCTTTTGCAGAAGCTACAGGATTATTTGCATTAATGATGGCCTTTTTATTATTATATGTAGCGTAATTATGTAAGAAACAACATAAAAATTAATAATAATAATAAAAAATAACATAAAAATTAATATTAATAATAATAAAAAAGGTAGATATAGTTTAAAGGTAAAACCACTATTTGTGGCATAGTAGTTCTTTGTTCGATTCAAAGTATCTACCCATACGACTCAATCTTAGAGTTATAATACATAAGATTAACGAATAAAATTAACATTAATTTATGGTATTTGTTTCAACTATACCATTTTAAGACTCAAAATGTCTTAGTGGTATTTATTACAACCAAATAGCCAGAAGTGTAGTAGATAATTGGAATTTAAAAATATTACTATTATACATACCTAAACCTCAAATTCTTAATTAATTTTCAATATAATTTGCCCTTAACTAATGAGACCAAACCAAAAATAAAAATAAAAGTAAATATGATGAATCAACAAAAACAAGTAATTTACGCATTAGATATAATAGAAAATGACACACCTGAGCCTTGAGGACTTTTTTTCCAAGATAATGCTACACCACAAATGGAAGGTCTGGAAGAATTACATAATAACATTATGTTTTATTTAGCAATAATATTATTTGCAGTAAGTTGAATAATGTTATCAATAGTATTAAATTATAGAAAAGCAAAAATATCGAATAAATACATAAATCACGGAACACTGGTTGAATTAATTTGAACAATTACACCCGCATTAATCTTAATATTAATAGCGTTTCCATCTTTTAAATTACTATATCTAATGGATGAAGTAATTGACCCTTCATTAGTTATATATGGAGAAGGTCACCAATGATATTGAAGTTACCAATATCCAGATTTCACAAATAATGATGAAGAGTTTGTAGAATTCGATTCATATATAATACCAGAAAGTGACTTAGAACTAGGACAACTTAGAATGTTGGAAGTTGACAATCGGGTAATAATCCCAGAATTAACACACACTAGATTTGTAGTTGGTGGAGCAGATGTGATACACTCATATGCATGTCCTTCTTTAGGTATAAAATGTGATGCATATCCAGGTAGATTAAATCAATCATCTGTATATTTAAATAGAGAAGGTACATATTATGGACAATGTTCAGAAATATGTGGTATATTACATAGTTCAATGCCTATATCAATACAATCAGTAAAACTAGCAAAATTCTTATACTGATTATATGATCAAATAGAGGCTTAAATTATATCTAGGTTTAGAAAAAGATTAATTAAATTTAAACAAATGTTAAAAGGAAACCCTTAAAAATACCTTAATTTTGCGTAATTGTTGTTAAACAATAATGCAAGTACAAGATAATTAACCAAATAAAGTAAAAACAAGAAAAAAAAAAATGCAAAATACATTACCATTATGAAATAACAGTCCATTAGATCAATTTATAATAAGAAACCTGTTCAGTATAAAAGCGGACTTACTGGGTAATATACAAATATCTTTAACAAATATAGGTTTATATCTGATAATAACAACATTTATAGTCTTCATGTTTTATTTATTAGCGACAAATTATAACATAGCGACACCAAATGGGTGATCATTATCAGTAGAATCAATATATGCAACTGTCTACAGTATAGTAGTAAATCAAATAAACGCAAACAAAGGGCAAATGTTTTTCCCTTTAATCTCAGCATTATTCATATATATACTTATAAATAATTTAGTAGGTATGGTACCCTATAGTTTTGCACCAACATCACATTTTATTTTAACATTTTCATTAAGTTTCACAATAGTTATAGGTGCAACAATATTAGGTTTCCAAATACATTCTTTAAAATTTTTTTCATTATTAGTGCCATCTGGTTGTCCTTTAGGTTTATTACCATTATTAGTTTTAATAGAATTTATCTCTTATTTAGCTAGAAATGTGTCACTAGGTCTAAGACTAGCCGCAAATATTTTAAGTGGTCATATGCTATTAAATATTTTAGGTGGGTTTACTTACAATATAATGAATAAAGGTTTTGTGTATTTCTTTTTAGGATTAGTACCTTTATTATTTATAATTGCTTTCTCTGGTTTAGAAATAGGGATAGCATTTATACAAGCTCAAGTTTTTGTTGTTTTATCTTCTTCTTATATAAAAGACAGTTTAGAACTACATTAATAAATATTATGTCATTAAAAATTAAACTTTTACATTTTTGTGTTACGTATAGTATAATGTTGTTAAAAATAGCAACATAGGAAAGTCAAGAGCTAATTAAACATATGTTTATATTAAAAATATAACAAAAGCAAAAACTTTATTAAGTAACAGAAAATAATAATATTCCAATAGAGAAAAAAAAAACGAACAAACAAACTTATGTTTAGCTTTAAAAGAATCCGTACTATTAAACAAGAACTAGCTTACACAAAACCAAAAATAAAGCTTATAAAAATTATTTATTGACTGAAATTTTACTTTGGGTTAAGTTTTCTTAAAAAAAAGATACAATACTAGTGGTGTATGTCCACTAGGAAAAAGAAATATATTAATAAAGAAGCTGTAAAAGCAATATGTATGTATATAGATTATTAAATAATAATATGTATAGAGAGGATTAATTTATTTTAATGATAAAGGTCCTTTTTATTGCAAGAGTTAGTAATCTTAATTGGTAAAGTGTTTCCTTGTCGAGGAAAAGGATGCCGGATCGAGGCCGGCCTAGCTCGTAAAAAGGAGAAGTTGCTATTGGTAAAGCGAGATATTTGCTAAATATTGTGTTCTACACATGGATGTTCGAATCATCTCTTCTCCGAATGATTATCAATAAATTAAGAGTATAGTTTAATTGGCAAAATAAGAAGCTTCAAACTTCAAGTTTTCAGTTCAAGTCTGAGTGCTCTTGCGTGGTTTTCCTGTTAATTTTATCTTATTAAGGTTTATTAGGTTCTTTAACTTAATGGGTAAAGTGCGTTCTTGATAAGGATGTTATTCAAGTTCGAGTCTTGGAAGAATCATAATTAAAAAGAGAATTGACCGAGCGGTTTAAGGTGATAAGCTTGAAACTTATTTGATTAACACAATCACATCCGTTCGAATCGGATATTCTCTGCGGGCTAGAGCCAGGTTGGTTAGGCGTCTCATTTGGGTTGAGGAATTGTTATGTTCGAATCATAATAGCCCGACACACATTAAAATGTGTCACAAATTTAATCTAGTATAAAATTTGCTTATACTATTACATGTAAATAGTTTGTGTTTATTTTTTGGTTTAGCCTTTTTTATAGACAATATTTATCTAGCTTTTTACGATTTAAATCCGTTAAATGGTTTATTCTATTTTACCAGCTTACACAAAACATGCCGTGTAATGCGTAACTATTTTTAGCAGAAATATATATGTATACTTTTTAAAAATTAAAATGTTATTGTTGAGTTTAATTTTAGTACCTTTTTTAGGTATATTCCTAGTTTCATCTTTAATAACATATAAAGTACCATCAGGTAATACAAATATATTAAAAATTACAGCCTTATCAATAACAATTGTAGACTTATTTATATCATTAATAATTTGAATATTATTTGACAATAGTAGTAAACATTTTCAATTTGTACAAGAACAATACACTGTTGCCCAATATGATTTTTATTTAGGTATAGATGGTTTATCCATATATTTTGTAATTTTAACAACATTAATAATGCCTTTGTCTATAATATCAAATTGAAAATCTATAACTGAAAGACCAGTCTTTTTTTTAATTTTAATTTTACTTTTAGAATCGGCACTATTATTAATATTTTTAGTGTTGGATATTTTAATGTTTTATATTTTTTTCGAAAGTATACTAGCCCCCTTATTTATATTAATCGGTGTATTTGGATCAAGTGAAAAAATTAGAGCAAGTTTTTACTTTTTTTTATACACATTTTTGGGTTCACTGTTCATGTTATTATCTATTATAACAATGTCATCTTTAATTGGTTGTACAGATCTAGATGTTTTATCAAAAACAAATTTTGTATATATTACACAAGTCTTTTTATTTATCGGTATATTTATAGCGTTTGCTGTTAAGACACCAGTAATATATTTAAATAGTTGATTATTAAAAGCTCATGTCGAGTCTCCGCTATCTGGTAGTATAATATTAGCTGCTATAGTATTAAAACTAAGTTTATATGGTGTGTTTAGATTAATATTACCATTAGTACCTAAAGCTTTTTTATACTATACATTTATAATATTTGTTATTGCTGTTTTAACTATCTTATATGCTAGTTTAAGTACAATTAGAACCGTAGATCTTAAAGAACTTATTGCTTACTCATCTGTATCACATGCCGCTGTTTATTTAGCAGGTATATTAAGTAATACCTTGCATGGAATACAAGGTGGAATTGTCTTAGGTTTAGCTCACGGTTTTGTATCCTCTGGTTTATTTATTGGTGCTGGTGGTGTGTTGTATGACAGATCAAGTACAAGATTAATAACTTATTATAGCGGTATAGCTCAAATAATGCCTATATTTTCTATTTTATACTTTATATTATGTCTTGGTAATTGTGGAGCTCCTCTTACATTAAATTTTGTAGGTGAATTTATGTCCTTATACGGTGTGTTTGAAAGATTAACTTTAGCAGGTGTTTTAGCTTCAACTTCTATTGTGTTTTCTGCAGCTTATACTATATTTATGTTCAATAGAATAGCTTTTGCTGGTTCTTATTCATCTGAAAATTGAGTTAGTTATTTACCCGATTTAAATAAAAGAGAATTCGGTCTTCTATTAATTTTGGTACTATTTGCTGTAATATTAGGAATATATCCTTCTATAATATTAGATGGTTTACAATATGCTACTTCTACTCTTTTATATATTGTGGATTATAATACGATAAGTAATAGTTGAAACTCATGACATTGATTTCAAGCCCTTGATGGAATCCCTCATTATAAAATCGAAACTCAAGTTACCGAGGATGGTGTCGGTTATGAGCTATCAAAAAGAACTCCACTTGAAGGTGAACTTTGTTGAAAAACTAAGGATGGTACGGCTAGAGCAATTCTGCCTTATGAGGATGTGCCTTTTTTACGGGGTGACCTTCATTCAAAGTTCGATCCTTTTCATAATATGATAGAAACTAGATTCATAGATACCATTGAGCCGGAAGCCGGGGCTGCAAATTTTCCATCATATAGACAAAGTAATATTCTAGCGTTATTAAGACCCTTAGAACGTTAAAAGTTTTAATATTTGATTTAAGTAAAAATATGAAATACTTTTTACCTGTTAAAAGCAGTTATAATAAAATAGCTTAAATATTGGTATTAAATTATATAGTAAAAATAGCCTTTAAAGTATAATAAAAAATTAAAAGTGCTGTAAGCAGATATAAAAATAAAATACTTTTACAAATTTAATGTAAATAGTCTAAACAACAGTCCAAAAAAAATTACTAAAAATACATAAAAAAATAACAAATTCAAGTTTATAAATATAAATAAAATACATTTACCCTAACTACATAAAAAAATATTCAAAATAAAAAAAAATATGATATTAACATTTCTTTTACTTTTATTATTCTCAAATGGATTAACTGTTAGACCTGACACTTCAATTCTTTATAGTCGTATAGGTATATTAATTATATTTTACAGTTTAGTTACAGCATTAACTAGTTTCCACATAACATATTTAGAAAAAGGAATAGGTTTATACGGTGGGTTATTTAATGTTACAGCTGTAACACAAAGTTTTCAAATCTTTATTTTATTGATAAGTGGGATTATATTATTAATGACAGCTTTTTACCCAAGAAAAAAATATGTAGGGGATTCTACAACAATGATAGATACATTATTCAAAAAAGTAAAACAATACGTAAACATAATAAATAAAGTATCGGAACAATTTACTATAATAGAGTACGCATTAATTATAATATTCGTAATTAGTGGTGCAACATTATTAATAGCAAGCGCAGATTTAGGATCTATATATTTATGTATAGAATTACAAAGCTTTAGTTTGTATATAATATCATCTATGCATAGAAACTCCGAATCATCTACAGGTTCCGCTTTAACGTATTTTTTATTAGGGGGTCTTTCTTCATGTTTTATTTTATTAGGTATAGCATTAATCTATGCAAATTCTGGTTTAACAAGCTTAGACGGTATGTATTCTATAATCTCAGATTCAGAAAAATATGCATACTATTCAACATGATATATGCATAGCTATGTATTTTATAGTTTATTGTTAATATCCGTAGGATTGTTATTTAAAATAGCTGCAGCTCCTTTCCATTGATGATCTCCGGATGTGTATGATGGAGTACCAACAATAGTGACAACATTTATTACACTATTAGGAAAAATTGCAATCTTAATCTTGTTTTTAGAGTTAGTACATTATACTAGTTCTTTATTACATTCAACTGTACAATTTTATTCTTGAACAACTAGTTTATCCATAAGTTGTTTTTTCTCACTAATTATAGGGACAATTTTAGGTTTAACACAAACAAGAATAAAAAGATTATTAGCTTATAGTACAATATCTCATGTAGGTTTTATATTATTAGCTTTAATTGTTCACAGTTTAGAATCTTACCAAGCCTTTTTATTTTATATAATCCAGTATACATTAACTAATTTAAATGCATTTATGACTATAATTGGTATAGGGTTTAGCTTGTACTTATACTACACAAACATATCAGAGTATAATAATTTACCTGAAAAAAACAATAGTCCTATACAATTAATTAGTCAATTAAAAGGTTATTTTACAATAAATCCTGTTTTAGCTTTATGTTTGGTGATCGCAATGTTTTCATTTGTGGGTTTACCTCCTTTAGCCGGTTTTTTTGGAAAACAAATGGTTTTAACTACTGCATTAGATAATGATAAAACTATACTAGTTTTAGTTGCTGTTTTAACTAGTGTTATAGGTGCTGTTTATTATTTAAATGTTATAAAAACTATATATTTTGAAAAATCTGAATATGAAAAATCTTATATATATGTTGAAATATCACTGTCAAATATCTTTTCTATTACACTGGCTTTACTAAATTTAGCCATTTTATTATTTATTTTAATACCTAATGAAATATTAAATTTATGTAATCTATTATCTATAATAAGTTATTCAGGGGATGTTTTTTAAATATATAGTAAACATATATATTTTTCTAGACATTTATTTGTAAAACAATATAGTAATATTTAATTGTATAAATTCCCTATAAATACATTTTATATCAAATGGTACAACCTTTTTTAATAAAAAAAAATGACAAATTTAACACGTAGTAATTTTCAAGCACATCCTTTTCATTTAGTATCACCTAGTCCCTGGCCATTAAATACGAGTATAGCGTTATTAACTCTTACACTAAGTGCAGTATTAACATTTCATAGTTTCCCTAGTGCTGTTTATGTTTTAATGATAGCGTTAATTAGCTTAGTATATTGTATGAGTTTATGATTCAGAGATGTAATATCTGAAGGTACTTATTTAGGTAATCACACTTTAGCCGTACAAAGAGGACTAAACATGGGTGTGGGTTTATTTATAGTATCAGAAGCTTTATTTTTTTTAGCTATTTTTTGAGCATTCTTCCATAGTGCTTTATCTCCTACTATAGAATTAGGTGCAAAATGACCCCCATTAGGTATAGAATCTATAAACCCTTTCGAATTACCTTTATTAAACACAGTTATATTATTATCGTCTGGTGTCACAGTAACTTATGCACACCATTCATTAATACAAGGTAATAGAAGTGGAGCTTTATATGGTCTAGTATATACAGTTTTATTAGCTGTTATATTTACAGGTTTCCAAGGGATAGAATACTCAGTGTCTTCTTTCACTATTTCAGACGGTACATTTACATCTTGTTTTTATTTTGGTACTGGATTTCATGGATTACATGTGATGATAGGAACTGCATTTTTAGCAGTAGGATTGTGACGTCTACTCATCTAAACAAATGAATTCTTACAGGTATGTTGTTTAACCCTACTTCTATGAAAGCTAATATTGCTAATATTGTTGTTGTTATTACACATGTACATGTTA
>Ga0115851_102168_pt1 | contig 10365 bp, 6 predicted proteins | sample InSIn2gowninarea_FD_83865 | JGI IMG/M metagenome (GOLD analysis project Ga0115851, IMG submission 83865)
CTATTGAAATAAAAAATAAAAAATAATCTAATTCTATATACAAGAACTATTTAAACAAATTAAAAAACATTTCAAATATAAAAGAAAAAAATCCTAATTTTAACATTATTAGATATATGAAAACACATATGACATTATTTAATACATTTTATACAACATTATAATTATTTAAATAAAAATATACCCTAATTCTATATACAAGAAATTTTTAAATAAATTAAAAAAAATTACAAATCTACAAAGAAAAAAACTATTTCTGGCATTATAATAAATAAAAAATAAAAAACCTAACTCTACATATGATAAAAAATATATAAAATAAAAAATGGCAAGCAAACAAGTGGCCTTCATGCTGGTGAGGGGTGCATAAGGCCCACTCTTCCCAGTAAGTTCAATGAGAAGGTCGTTTGTCCATCTGAGTGAGTTCTCACTACCGTCATTGCTTTGGGTCTTCCTTGCCCACCCCTAATGTTTGAGTCTTAATACATGTTGCATCCAGTCTCCAAGATTGATCAACGAATGCATTCAGTCTCCAAGTTTGGTCAACGAAAGAATGAGGTAATTCGTTTTCTTGAGGGGAAAGAATAGACTGAGGCAATTAGAAGGAATACGTACCCTTCACTAGTAGTTGGATGCTTTGGAGTGAAGAAGCAACAGAAGGACGATTTGACATTTTGATATGTAGATGAATTGAAAGTGGAGTTGCACGTGATCATTGTTTTATTTTTCAACACTTTTACAGATATTTTCAGTACCTTTAGGGTGATTTTCTAGTGCCTTTAGGAAATATATTCTATACACACCCGTGTTCAATTGAAAAATTGAGAGACAGGTAGGCTTTGGGATAATACTAAGAGTAGTTTGCAGAAATTGTTCCCAAAACTTTTGGATTTTTGTAAAGCACTAGTAATATGTCTACAAAACTTCAAAATTTCCATCCACTAATCCTCATAAACTTACATAAAATTCATAATAAAATCCTCATAAATTTACTTAAAATTCACATTAAAAATGGTAGAAAGTAGGTTCCAACAATTTTATTATTTATTTAAAGTCATGTACAATGTTGGAGTTCATTGCTTGTTTTTCCCAATTTCTGGAGAGATGAGCAATGTTCAGGTTTATGGAGCTCCACTTGATTTGGAAACTTCTCTGGTGCAAGTATGACCTTGTTCCAAACAAGTTAACAAATATTGTATCACATTTAAGAAAATAAATACATTTAAGAAGAGAAACAAAAAAATTTGTGCTATCCAAAAAAATTTAATGGTCTTACACTACCTTGTATTAAAAAAATATAAATATTTTTAGAAAATTATAAGTGTTTTTAAAAATAGTGCAAAGTCCAATACTCATACAACTTGAAATGTCATAAAACTATACATCCTGGATTATTTATGTTTAAATTAAATATTTTATATCTGAATATTTTTCTTGGTTCATTTATTTATGTTTAAATTAAATATTTTATCTCAAAATAGTTTTCTTACTCTATGTAATTTATGTCAGTTATTTTTTCTATACAAACACCATTTACCCTCACAATAGAAAATAGTTTTTTCCATTCTTCTAAGTTCCCATAATTATAGTATTTCAAAATAATAAGATAGGGGATGACAACTAACCACGGGTGTTTATTTCCTTATGAAAAGTAAGTATATAAGAGGAACACAAGAGTTTCTAGTACCATTGGGTGCGGTAGAGACAACTTAACAATGGTAGATAAAAGGTTTTGATAATTTTTTTGATAATTTCACGTAGGTGGTGGTCCTTTCAGCTTCATTTTCAAAACTAGAGTCAATGTTTTATATGATGTAATAATTTAGAAAAATCCCATCCTTCTATTTAGACCAAAATGATATGATTTATTACTATTGATTATATTACTAGCGTGTGTATTTCAAAATAGGGTTTATTCAATTTCAAAAATCTACCAATTGGGGATTTTGTTTTGCAATAAGGGGATTGTAATACATGATCAAACAAACCACACAAGCTGATCTTATGTTGTTTGCTACGAGTGAAAAAAAAAAAATGAAAAGTCTATTTCCAACTCTTTTTTTTAATTAACTGAAAAAATGGAAGAGCCTGCTTCCAAATTTTTTTGGAGACGCTCTTGAGAAATCAGCGGTACTTCCTCTATACAGGTAATTTGTTTACTACATCTCTAGACTCTTTACTTGAAGTTTTCCTGTTTATTGTCATTGTTAATTCAAGTGCTTCAATTGAGTGATGAAGGCCTGACCCTAACGCCTAAGTCACTTTTCTACCGGAATAAACACAGGACTCATCCATCCATTCATCACATGGCAATTCCGCTGAGGTACGGACGTTATGACTCGCTCGCCCGTTTTCTGTCAGGCAAATTTGTAGTTATAAACATCAAGAAAATGGAGGTAGATATCGACAACCACTCCAAATTGGGTTCTGCGAAAATTTTCAGCGTGCTGTGATTGGGTAATAGTCACGAACTTAATCCTCTTTTTGTGCGTTGCAGTAATGCGTTACCGTCGCCAATATCTGCTCGGTATCCATATATGGTTTCAGGTATGAATGTTTGGTATAGGGTTTGTTACGTCATATGCATATTCATTCTTGGTTATCGATACGTGCATTATTCAGTATCAACGAGGTATTCACAGATCAGTTATTCAATATCAACGCGGTAGTGATACGTAAGTTATTCCCTATCAACGCGGTAGCGATATGCCATTTATTTGCAAGATATGCTGTCATATATGCCAAATGTTCCCGCGGATACGTGAACTTCGCCTAACGCGAGCTATTTCCGACAGGTATTTCTGGCTATCCGAGCCATCTTTGCCCGATACGCTAGTAATTTCTGGGCAATTGGGTTAGTTATGCCCGATATGCGAATTATCCACCTGAAACGCGCCTTATCTATGTCGGATATGCTATTTATCCTTCTTGTGTACGCGTCTTATCTCGCCGGAGATAATCGGAATAATAAATCACGCGTTGCATATAATGGCCATCGTAATTCACGCGAAGACTGGGTTGCTCGACGAATAGTCTCTCTTGTTGTAGGTCAATATATAATTGAATTGCTGTAGAATCAGACAGCCTAATTGTTCGGTCACGAAGTCCCTTCGCCGTGCGGACTTTACTGTGACGATCTTTAGCTGCCGTCAGCACAGATAGGCGTACTCAACAATCGCTGCTTTTCTCTCCATCTCCCAGTGGCCCTGCGCTTCGAACCCTTGCCATCGTCTGGCTTCGAACCCTTGATTTCGATCGCACAGTTTTCCTGCTGGCGATTCCAGAAAATACCGCAAGACCCTCATGAACCCGGCCTGGAAATCTCCAACCTATTGCTCAACATCGTACCAGAATAAGCATGGTCGAGTCTTCTCGGTTTGGACCGAAGACTTATCTCCTGCGTACAATTTCTAGTTTCGAACTTGCTACATATTTGGCACGTGTTGGGCGGATTTTGCCTACTAGTACTGTGAGCCGCACTTGTGTCTATCTCGGCGCGGCGAATGTAGTTGCGAGCCTGGAGGGACCTTTCCGGCTATATGCAGGATCAAAGTCATGAAATCGAATGAAGGAAAGGACCCTTCCGGCGCCGACTGACTTCCCTTCTTTATAATTACTCCACTCTCCGTGGATGCTATCTGCAGGATCAAAGTTATGAAATCAAATCATCACACGGCACTCGTCAACAAAAAATTGTCCATGGTTAAATTTACACATATGCTCTCATGCAATTATCCCTTTTTTACATCTTTACAAGTCCTTAGGTTTTGAGTCAACACATAGATTTAAGCTTAAAGCTCTAAGATTTTAAGTACTTTTGCAGCTTCTTGGTCGTTTAAAGGTTTATTTTAAATAACTAAAGGATCTTGTTGGGGCCGATTGACTTCTCTATAATTAAATAATCGAGACAACATCTGAAACAAAAATTGGCACATGTATCTATATATAATTATTGAGATTTGCAAAGATTTTGTTCATCAATAAAGATTCCCTTTTATTTTCTCTTTCTATGCCATAGATTCAACCTTACCTTCAAGGATATATGGTATGGGGTTTAGGACGCACTCATTCCAAATTTAGGAACACTTCAGTGATCAAGTGAAGCCGGGAAATCATTTCTGCAACATCAAATCCATCCAATATGAGGAAAGCTAGTTTTCATAACATTAAAAACAATTCTAATTTCAGTTTTCTTGGTTAGTGACCATAGTTGCATATTAAATTTATAATCATGTTACAAAGAATAGGGAGAACCTCCTATTATAATAATTTAATGATTATATATATATATATATATTAATAATAGAATATAATTATATTTTATTATATATATCTCTTTTATAAATTAATAATAATAATATAATTATATTCTGTATTTTTATATAATAATAATATATATAATGCATATAGTTTTAATAGATTTGTCAGGTTGGAAATAACTAACAGATATAGTGTGTTTTTCTAATCCCTACTCCAGTTATGTATGCAACTATAACATATATAGTGTGCTTTTCTAATCCCTATTATTCTAGCTATGTATGCAACTATGGGACAAGACTTTATAGTTTTTTAAAAATAATATTTTTATATTTGTATAAGGGTCTCATCTACACACCAACCACCAACCCATATAATTAATGGCGATACATTTCACTACTATTTTCTTCGACTTCAAAAAATTATCTTTATCCATATTCACATGTGAATGTGCTAAATCAACGTCTTTCTTTTAATTAAGTTGATGGCTTTCATTTTGTTAAGACCCTAATAGGGGTCTTAAATAGCATACAACAAAAATGGCTTCTATCTATAATTTCCACTCTAACTTGGATCCTCAAGCATACTCTAAAACATCCACATCAGAGTCCTATTCATGTGTTCTATAACTACAATTTTTGAAGGGGCATATAGAGGCTTCTTGTGATTTTATGTTTTTATGAATCAATGTCCTTGTACAAGATTTCAAATTCTTCAAAACAAAAACTCATTATGTTTATTAGTCTTCCTATCAATTCAATTTTTCATTTTTTAAGGGAACTTTGAATTTCATAAACCAAATGAATATATACATGTTAATCTATATGCCCACAAAGAAGAAATACATAAAAATAACTATATCGAGCCTATAAATATAAAATTTAATCTATAAACCCACGAAGATGAAATACATAAAAATGAACCTATCCAACCTATAAATATAAAATTTATAATAACTAGAATAAAATATAGTTGTATCATGCCAAGCATGTAGTTATATTTAGCCACACATAATCACCAACCCACAAATGAATATGTACATGTTAATCTATAAACCCACAAAGACCAAATACATAAAAATGAACCATATGCAACATATAAATATAAAATTTATGATAACTAGAGTTAAATATAGTTATATCCTAGAAGGCCCACAAAGATGAAATATATAAAAATGGACCATATCCAACTTATAAATATAAAATTTATTTCTTTGTTTATTATAAGTAGAGTAAAATATAAACAAAATACATAAAAATGAACCATACCCAACCTATACATATAAAATTTATGATAACTAGTGTAAAATATAGTTATATCATGCGAGTTATGTAGTTATGTAACTATATTTAGCCATGCATAATCATCAACCCAAAAATGAATATATACATGTTAATATATAAACCCACAAAAGGTGAAATACATAAAAATGAACCTATCCAACCTATAAATATAACATTTATTATAACTAGAGTAAAATATAGTTATACCACCCATGTAGTTATATTTAGCCATGCATAGTCATCAACCCACAAAGAGGAAATACATAAAAAATATCGATAGCAGATTATAATTCTAAACTTCTAAATTTTCAAATGAAAATCTTATATTCCAGTATCTAATGAAAGTTGCAAGTTCAAACAATATGGGATACAGCTAGTTTTCTTGAAATTTTACATTTTGTTAGTCATTGTCACATACTAATTTCATTTCTCCCTTTTCGCCACAACTAGTGACAGTTGCCCATGGTCTAGCATCTTCTTCATCACCTAATCTTGGTAGCTAGCCATGGAATGTGAAATATATTACAACCAATTATGTTTTAATGGAGAAAACTTGTTATAAATGTGAAAATTTGATATTGGGAGTGCTTCCCCGTCTTCTTCATCACCCAATCACCTAATCATGGTAGGTAGCCATGAACAGTGAAAGCTATTACTATCAATTATTCTTGAATGGAGGACTCTTGTTATAAAGTTGATCTTGAATAGCTACATTCTTCATATGTTTAGTCTATGTGATGTCCTAGCAAAATTCGCACATATATAAGATAATGATGACTATATTATCAATAATATGCATAGTGAACCAATTTAGATCTTAAAATCCTTAAACTTGAGAAAAAATAACTATTTGAAACCATATATATTTGCAATAATTACTATTTTTTTCAAGAATTACTTCAAAAATTCATCCTTAGGTAGGTAAGCCATGCAACTAAAATGTGAATATGCGAAATCAATGGCTTTCTTTTAATTAAGACAATGAGACCCTAATCTGGGCATTTTCCTAAAGAGTTTGTGCAACAAACTTATTTAGGTAACATACAATATAATTTTCTACTCTAACTTGGATCCTCTGAGCATAGTCTAAAACCTCCCCACCAATGTCCTATTCATGTGTTATAAGGGGCATATAGATTTATTCTATGCTTTTAATTATCATTTTCCTTATACAACATTTTAAAATCTAGAAAAATAAAAACTCGTTATGTTTATTAGTCTTCAACACCTTGATCTTCCTATGAATTTGATTTTTGAAGAGAACCTTAAACTTCATAAACCAAATGAATATCCTTTCTTTATTTATGATTGTATATATACATGTTAACCTATCATAATAATCAATCCATAGTACATAATATAAATATTAAATTAATGAATATTAACAAGATGTAATTCATAAAAATGAACCGTATCTAACCTAACCATGTCTCAAATGTAGTGGTACATGATCTCAATATTCTTGCACTTATCATGAAACACAAGTTTATCTGTAAATCAAATCCCAATCTTGTTATCACAATATATAACTATAGTATCGAGGATGTGCTCAAATAGCTCTTTAAGGATCTTTCTCAACAAAACTGCCTCACATCTAGCCATGCTAGCAAGAATGTACTCTACCTCAGTCATGCTCAAAGCTACATAATTATGTTTTCTACTAATCAAAGATATCATAGAAAATCCCAACCTAAAATAGCACCCTCATGTGATCTTTCTATTAATAATGTTTCCATCCAAGTCAACATTGGTGTATCCATGTAGTCTCAGATCTCCATAAGTGTATCTGAGACCAAGGTTAATCATCCCATGAAAACATCTCAATATGTGTTTAGGAGCAACCCAATGTGCATGAAGGGGATGAGTCATGAATTGAATCAATGTTTTTACAGCAAATCATATGACTGGACCATTGTTCACAAGGAAAATCAATGCCCTAATGAACTGTTGATACTCAGGAGGACTCAAAAAATTGGTTTCAACAACATCTCTACATAAAATTTGTGAAGTTTAACTCCATCGAGGTGGCCAAGGATTTGCATTCTGTCATCCCAAATATTTCCAATAACTTCTGGCCTTTCTTCAAGCCATATAATTCTTTCTTTAACATGCAAACATGAACCTTTGTATCCTTCACTTCAAATCCCTAGGGTTGCTCAACATATACTTCTTCTTGTGGTATGCTATAAAGAAATGTCATCTTGACATTCATCTAATGAAATTTCCAACCTTAACTAGTAGTAAGGGCGACAATTGATCTAATGGTAGTGTAGCGGTCAATGGGAGAAAATATTTCATCATAGTCTTCTCCCTCTTTTTGGGATAAACCTATAGCCATGAACCTCACTTTATACTTCTCAATGCTTCCATTAGCTCCATGCTTGATTTTGTATAGGCATTTTGAGAGTGAGAAAGAGAAATATTGGGAGATAGTGAGGGAGGGAGATGTAAAGAGAGAGGGAGAGCAGGTGAGAGAAAGAACTCAAGACATAGATGAAGAGAAGGAGAGAAGGGGAAAGGAGGAGGAAGTAGAAATTGGGGGGGTGTAGAGAGAGATGGAGGGAGATGGGGGAAGAGAGAGAGTAAGATAAAGAATGAGATGATGAGAAACTGACAGAGAGAGTGATAGAGAATGACTCAATATCATAATGAGAGTGAGGGAGACACATAGTAAGAATCACAGAGAGCTATTGAGAGATATTGTGAGAGAGAGATAGCACGTGTGAGATAGAGCAAGAGTTAGAGAGAGTGTGAGAGAAGGAGGGAAAAATGGATGGAATAAGGTAGAGCCTATTTTCCCTTTAAATTTATTTCACAATATATTCATATACATTTAGGATTTATTTCCTATGTGAAGTAATATTCTCATTCGCATTTATTGCAAACTGGATTTTTTAGCTAGCATCTCTCATCTTTGCAGCAGTAATGTCTTGTGAACTTTAAATCCTAAACATTAAGCATTTTATAAAATTTTAAATCCTAAACATAAACCCTAAGGATTCAATTAGATACTAACAAGATTTTTGTAACTTTTTTTGATGTGTTTATTAAAAGCATTTACTAAAATTTTATAAAACTTATATCCTAATCCGTAAGAAGTTTATAACATTTTAAACCATAAACCCTAAACCTTAAAGCCTAAACTCTAAATGCTAAGTATTTTATAACATTTTAACGAGCATTCTCTAAATTTTTTAAAGTGTTTATTAAAATCATTTACTAAATTTTTATAAACCCTAAACCCTAAACAATGAGCATTTTATAGAATTTTAAATCCTAAACCCTAAAGCCTAAGCATTTTATAACATTTTAACAAGCGTTTTGTAGATTTTTTTTATGTTCTTATTAAAATAATTTACCAAAGTGTTATAAATCACAAACCCTAAGCCCTAAACACTACCCATAAATACTAAGAATTTTATAACATTTTAAAATACATTTTAGTAACTTTTATTTAAGTGTTTATTAAAATAATTTACCAAAGTGTTATAAACCCTAAACCCTAAACCCCAAAACCTAAACCTTAAACCCTAATCATTTAATAAAATTTTAAAAATTATTTTGTAAGCTTTTCTAAGTGTTTATTAAAAGCTCTTAATAAAGTTTATAAACCATAAACCCTAAAAAATAAATCCTAAACCGTAAACCCTATAAACTAGCTCTAAACTGTAGGCATTTTATAACATTTTTAATATCATTTTGTAACTTTTATTTAATTTTTATTAAAAGAATTTACTAAATTGTTATAAACCTTAAACCATACACCCTAAAACCTAAACCCTAAGCCCTAAAGCCCAAGCCCTAAACCCTACGAATTTTATAACAGTTTAAGAAGAATTTTGTACCATTTATTTAAGTGTTTATTAAAAAAATTTACTAACGTATTATAAAACATAAACTATAAACACAAAAATTATAAACCATAAACATAAAAACCTAAATCCTAAATTCCAAAACCTAAACCCTAAACCATAAACCGTAAACCCCAAACCATAAACACTAAACCCTAAACCCTAAACACTAACAATTTTATAATATTTTATAAATTGTTTTGTAACTTTTATTTAAGTGTTCATTAAAAGAATTTACCAAAATGTTGTAGAACCTAAACACTAAACCCTAAAACCAAAACCAAAGCCCCAAACCTTAAACCTTAAACCCTAAACCCTAAATCCCAAACCCTAAACCCTAATCATTTTATAATATTTTAGAAATTATTTTGAAACTTTTATTTAAGTGTTTATTAAAAGAATTTACTAAGGTCTTATAAACTGTAAACCGTAACCTCTTAACCCCCAACCCTGAACCCTAAATCACAAATCCTAAACAATAAATCTAAAACCCTAAGCCCCAAACCGTGAAGATTAAACCCTAAGACCTAAGCTTTTTATAACATTTAAAAAAACATTTTTAATTTTCATTTAAGTGTTTATTAAAATAATTTACTAAAGTGTTATAAACCATCAACCCTAAACTGTAAAGCACAAACACTAAAGCCTAAACCAAGTTTATGGTCTTTGTCCATACAATAAAATATCTACCTTCTGATGAAAATATGAAAGTTTATTTCCCTTTCATGTTGAGTCTATAGAGAGGTGGAAACATTTGAAAGGTTAGATTATAGATGATTCCCTACTCTAGAAACTGTTGAGATTGCACAGACTCCTGGGGAGGTAGAACTACAAATGAAAGCATTGTATAGGGCTTGGCTGACCTGAATAATCAAATATGACTCATATCTCCAAGGGCTAAGAACAAAATTCTTTCAAAGTTATAGTTATATCTTTAAAAAAAAAAAAAAAAAAAAAAAAAAGAAAAAACACCA
>Ga0115851_102169_pt1 | contig 10365 bp, 8 predicted proteins | sample InSIn2gowninarea_FD_83865 | JGI IMG/M metagenome (GOLD analysis project Ga0115851, IMG submission 83865)
TTACCATTAGGGACATAGGCCTTGTCTTGAAATCTCTATCCATACTTGTCCTTTAAAAGTATTCTTAAGACCTTAGAATAGGATTTCCATTTGCATTAGACACTTTAGGAAACCAACAAGAACAAAATCCCAAAAACAACATAAACTATAAAACAACGAAGTAAGAAAAAGGTTAACTAAGCACATATGGTGCACCACACTTCATCAGTTTACGATACCCAGATTGATAATTTATGTAGAGCAATTTAAGACGTTAAATTGACTAGACATTTTGGCGCCGTTGCCGGGGAAGTGTAATTAGGAGACCTTATTTCTTACATCTAAAAAATTAATAATTCTTGAGTATGCTATCCTCCTGCGCTTCGTGTGATCTAGAAGATCAGAAAAAGGATTGTTAAGTAAAAGAAAATTAATAATCCTTGAGTATGCTCTCCTCCTGCACTTTGTGTGATCTGGAGGATCAGAAAAAGGATTGTTATGCCTAAAAAGAAAAAAAGAAAAAAAGAAGAGGAGACAAAATAAACTTCATCATTTCAATTGATTCAAAAAAAGGGAAAAAAAAGAAAAGAGACAAAATAAACTTCATTTCATTTCCATTTTCACTCCACTCACTTCATTTCACTCTATGCCATCCATTTCATTTCATCAATAAAAGTTTTTTCCCCATGATCATTCCCATTGAGATAGTTATTGCCTAACTATCTCTATTTAGCTAAGTGGTTGCTATGCCAAGTTTCTGTAGCTGGAATCAGTTTCCACAGCCAGAAGCAGTGTCCGCAGCCACCACTCTGTTTTTCAAATTTACAATCAAGATGTTAATGCAATAAAATGAAAATGCAGGTATGACTAAACATATGCTATGAAGACATGTACATGGAGCATCTACAGACATCAATAAGGAGCAATTGAGTAAGGGCTAATGGACAAACAAAGACAAGGATTCTAAAGGTATGGGCAAAAATTTCTTTCAAATAGCAATTAAAGGCACAATTTTGCATAGTTATTGAACCATTAAAGCTCACCATGTGCAATGATTATTTCGATAGCTCCACTACCATTCCACGAACTTACTCCATAAACCATACATTTACTCCTTAAATGGTCTCATGATTATTTTTCGGGTTCAACTTATAGATGACTGCACTTCCACACTCCACAACAGTTTCACGTCCACTTTGTATGGATCCCTCATGCTGCCAATAAGTCAAACCGATGCATTGCTGACCTTGCAATATGATTTCCATGGCTTCAACATGTCAATTGTTCCCAATCCAACGACTTCAATTCAACATTACAAACCCCATATGTAGTCTCTCGATTGTGGTTTTGTTCAGCGATTCCCCACTTTTCTTTATGAAATGGCTTCACGATTCTTCAAATAGTGCATTCTTCATTAGTGTGCCTTTCTTGTGGTTGGATTGGAAATTTCTGTAGCTTCCCTCCCTCTTCAATGAATGCCTCCAAATCAGCAACTACGTTCATCTCAGAAGGATTTCATTATTCATATACCAATTGTGAGGGCAAGTGATCGGGTGACCTGTGAGACTGTTGCAGAGATAAAGCCTGCTCCTGCTCCTCCTGACCTTCTCCTTCTGACTCATCAGATGGTCTCCCACATAGATTTCCAATAAGGATCAACAGTGTGCAAACTACCACTATCAAACAAAGGTGTATTGTCTTACCACTAATTCCAAAATTTTACAGGCCGAATGCAAAACAGTGAAACTCAGAAAAACGCAAAACACTGAAAAATGTCAAATTTAAAATGTTCTATTTTCATAAACGGAGGCAAATTTGAAGAAAAGAAAACATGGGTTTATTCGCCAGTTGGGTCAGTTAGATAACCCAGAAACCGTTTGAAGATATTCATGGCGGTTTGGGAGAAATTTGCAGTTCTTTGAAACACATTTTTGACTGCGGCGTGAAAAAAAACAGAATTTTCAATTAAATGAGCGGACAGTGATTTAATTCGGCTCTGTGCTAGCACTTACTCTACCTCTACCACGTCTTCCACCATTTTCCACCACATCTTCTACCCTTATGCCACCCGTTTGCAATCCAACACCTGTTTAACAATAATCTGAATTGAATACGACACTGTCTAACTCCATTTCATGAACCAATTACATATGGCTCTTCACAGCAAAGACGTGTCCATAATACTCCGTCAAGCAAGAGGGAAGTTTGTCGGTTGGTTCCATCAATGGGAGATGACAATAGTAAAGGGTTTCAAGAATTTATCACATATTTGAAGCAAAGAGAATGCACGGGAGTTGTAGATTATGTAGAATTCAGGAATGTTGATATGGTGATAAAGGTTGTAATAGAGAAAATTTCCTTGAAGCAAGAAATATTTAGTGACCTGGAAAAGATTTGTCCTGTACATTGCATCTTGGCCTCTAATACGTCTACGATTGATCTCAATCTCATTATTGCAAAAACACATGTTCAAGACTGTATAGTAGGGGCACATTTTTCAGTCCTGCGCATGTGATGCCACTCCTTGAAATTGTTCGAACAGAGAAAACTTCAACTCAGATTATTGTTGACCTTATAAATGTTGGAAAGAATATTAAAAAAAGTCCCTATAGTGGTGGGAAATTGCACCGGCTTTGCTGTCAATTGAATGTTCTTTCCATACACTCAATCGGCTCATATGTTGGCAATTCTTGGTGTAAATATTTATAGAATAGACAAAGTCATCACAAGTTTTGGAATACTAATGGCTCCATCATACCTTCAGAACGGTCCAATCATATGATGATGGAGGTTTGGAATCCTCTTGGCATAGTCAGAGTAATTACTGCATTCAACTTTCCATGTGCTATACTTGGGTGGAATGCATGCATCACTTTGGGTGGAATACATGAATCCTCTTTCCTCCACGTTTAACTCAAGTTTGGAAATATTCTCACACTCCATTTGTGATTATGGATCATGGTTAATTTGACTACGGCTTCATTGCTACCGTGCTCACATAAGCCTTCACTCCTCCACATTTTATTTCTTTTCCATGCACACAGCCACTCCATTTCACAGTATTTTCTACACTCTGTTTTCATTAGCTGCGAAAACAAGCCACTTTCCACCGCTGATTCAACTTTCCGCAGCTGGCTTAACTTTCTGTAGCTGTTTTGTTAAACTCTAGGTTGCAGGTGTCATCAAGCAAAACAAGCTACATGGGTAGCTGGGGGAATGTCAGTACATGGATGGTGTCCTATTCATTTGATCCAATTCGATGAAAAAGACCTTGGTCAAAAGGAAGTCAAGTTGAGTGTTATCACTAAGTCGCCACATTAAGTCACTGCATGTCGAGAAAAATAATAATAATAATAATAATTTTGAATCAATGAAATGAATAAGTTATTTGCTCACTTTTCTGAAGGTATTGATTAATTTTGGACTGATGATGAAATATGAATGGCTAACTTTTTATCCAAGATTTTTAGTTACAAAACCGTGCACATTCCGCAGCTAAAGTCCAATTTCGCAGCTAGAAAAACCTCATTGTTCAAATTAGCCTATCTTTCTCATACGAAATTAAATTTTGATGATTTAAGTATCATTGGAAAGATCTCAACAAGATCTACATAATGAGAAATATATCATTAGAGTTTGAAATGACAAATAATGAAATAAATTGCTGAAAAGAAGCAACATTCAACTTGGGCACCAATTCCAAAGCAGGTATAAATTATTTTGATTTTTCGTTTGAGAACTTGTTTCATTAATACAAATTCTTAGTTTTGTGTGTAAATATCATAACTAGAGAGATTGATCACCTCTCTCCTTTGATAATCTTACATTCCATTGCAGAAGAAGTATTAATTTTTTTTGCAGGTTCCAGGAGGAAGGACAAATGACTACAAGAGAATGGTGTCTCTCTAAGAGACCAATTTGTTTCATAAGAGGATGATCAGCAACAAGGAGGAAATATGTTGATGCAAAATTAGATCCAAACACTTGAAAAACTTTCAGATACTATTGTCTCCATCATATCCATCCATCACATCCATACCTCATAATAAACCATTCATCTCATTTTCCTCCATATTTTCCATTTACATTCACATACACTTTCCATCTCTATTTGTCCATTCATAACCCACAAATAAAAGCAAGAGGCTCATTCACATGCTTATTGCCCATTGTCATTTCTGTTCTCCATTTTCATCTTCCATTCCTTGTCATTTTCATTCCGTAAATAAGCCCTGCTTCAATGCAAATTATTGAGTCCATAGTCCTTTGAGTTTAAGTTCTTTGTAAAAAAACACCTTGAGGCTTGCATGCCTTAATGGAAAGTCCTCATGCTGACAAACAATGGGAATACATTAATGTCCCTTGTTCATCAGATCTTCTAGGTGACTCAACATCGACAAACTCATTCGTACCTAGCAAGATGTGTTTGGGCATCTTGACTCTCATTGTCATCAATGGTGAGAGTTCTCGTGTTGACTAGTGGCATCCATTAATGGTCACTAAGTCAACAATTTCCTACTATGTTCGACATCAGAACATCTTTTCACATAGTAGGAATTGTGCCAATGAGTTTTGAAGACATGAAGACTATTATTTTCAGCATTTTGGAGCAGATTTAGCAAGTTTTAGTAGAAGCAATAAAAAGTCATCTTATCTTCTTATCTCTCTATCCATGACTCCTCTTATTCAGCCACTTGAAGAAGAATATGATCAGAATTTTGCAGCCACCACACATACAACTCATCCATTCCAAAGGGTAAGTGAAGGTACGTCATTTTCTAACTTTTGACCATAGAATTCCATAAAAAGCTAGAATGATAATTGTTGGAAAAACATTTCTCTTCCTCATTTCATAAAATTGCCAATACCATCAGTTGGGGGGCAATACATTCATCTTCATATTTTGCCATCTCCATATCATATTCAAGAGCCCACATACTTCCAAAATATATTAACTATTACATTGCTATTATGAGCATACAATGGCTTTTGAAAAAGTGCTTAAAGGATAAATTGGATACAAACAAAATCATGGTTGTCACACAAGAACCAACCATAATGAAATCCAATAAAGATATACTTTGCAACAATAATCAAATTATCATTATGCAAAGTTCAAAGATCAAAATAGAAGACAACAACAAAAAAACAATGGTTGTAACACAAGAACCAACCATGTTGCAATTCAAGTAAAACACTTTGTAGAAATATGAAGTTATCAAATGATATCATGCAAAGTTAAGCCAAAGCTCAAGGATCAAAAGAGTGAATGTAATATATATTGCATAAGGACATGCAATAGCTTCAGTTGGGGGTATGTTGAGTCTTGAAAATGTCATTCATTTCCATTACACTTTCACTATTATGTCCATTATATCACCTCCATTTCACTACTATGTCACCACATTCATCCCACTTTTGTTATCATTGGGCCACATTTATGTTTTTCCAAACTTTATTAATTCTAAGCTTTTTAAGTGAATTTGTGGTTAAAAATTAGAAAATAATGTGCATATGCTTATACCTAACAAATGGGTTAGATTGTTAACATGTGTAGGTTGAAAGGAGGCTTCTAGACGACCCTTATGTGGCACTCTAAGGCCAAATTCGAATTTGAGCAGAAAGAATCATGGGATCATGAGGATATGTGTCACATCTCCTAATTATATTGTAACTCTAAGAAGACATGTGTCTTATCAGTTCCTATTTTGATTAGGACTCTAGAAGTAGAGGGAGAGATTCATGGACTCTCATTAATGAGATGGCTTCTCATATTTTTGTATAAATAGGAGATCTCTCTCCTTCATTTGTTAGTATTTTAGCTTGTGAGTTCTTAAGTCTTAGCTTGTTAGCTTGTGAGATGGCTTTGGAAAGCTTTAGAGAACTTTGTTGTACTTTGTAATTTTGAAAAATTTGAATAAAGCTTTGATATTCTCAACATGGAAGGAGATGTGAAGTAGATGTCATGGAGCATATTAGAAAGTAAGGTAGAGTAGATTTCATTTTGTAATTTTGCTTTGATTTCATTATGTCATTTGATTGCTTTCAAGTTTGATAGATTAGATTTTCTATTCATGCAATTTTAATTCATGTAAGTGTGTTCAACCGGTTGATTGTATATTAGTTTTTCTTTACATGTTTTGCATCAAATAGTGACATGAGATTTACCTCTCTGCTGACTTTGTTTTTTTTAGCTTTTCAATTTCAGTTATGCTTTGATTTCAATTTTATTCATTTGCTTTGTTAGTTAGTTTAGATATCAGATTACTCAAGTTGTTGATGATTACCTCCGAAAACCACAGTGAGACTAACTGGCAAGGGGTTAGACTATGAATTGATGTGATTTGATTTTAAGTTTACTTTTCTGCAATTAGATATCAGATTGCTCAAGTTGTTGATGATTACTTCCGAAAGCCATAACGAGACTAACTGGGGAGGGGTCAGACTATGAATTGATGTGATCTGATTTTAGTTTTACTTTTCTGCGACTAGATATCAGATTGCTCATGTTATTGATGATTATCTCTGAAAGCCATAGCTTATACTACTTGGCGAGGAATCAGACTATGAATGATGTAATTTGATTTTCTTTTTTATTGGTTTGTAGTTTTTGATTTGTTTGAGTGCAATAACTTAACTTTTATTTCCGTATTTAGACAAGCAGCAGAGACATTGATTTCATGATCAATATTTCATCTTTTTCTTGATTAAAATAGCTGTATACTTACACTTTTGTTTAAGTACTAATTCCATCAATAACATGTTTTAAGATCTTTTGAAGTTCCAAGTTTTGGAAGTTACCATTAGGGACATAGACCTTGGTTTGAAATCTACATCCATACTTGACCTTTAAAAGTATTCTTAAGACCTTAGAATAGGATTTCCATTTGCATTAGATACTTTAGGAGATCAACAAGAACGAAACCCCAAAACAAAATAAAATCTATAAAACAATGAAGAAAGAAAAAGGTTAACTAAGCACATATGGTGCACCACACTTCATGAGTTTATGATACTCAGATTGATAATTTATGTAGAGCAATTTAAGACGTTAAATTGACTAGACAATGTGCACATTAACACAGTATGTAATGGGGAAAGCATACAGGTGGAAACCCCGAACTATCTGTATATTATAATGATTGAGAACATGTAACAATATATAGTACAATACTCCTCACAAGTACTCAGTACTATCTCCACCTGCTACACACAAACTAGCTCATATCTGAATCAAGTCACAGGTTCAAATCTCCTCCGTTGTTTTCCTGCCTCTACTATGCAATCCAATGTGAGAATAGGAATGATCCAAGCTCATTTTCCCTTGGCTTGTATTGTGCAATCCTCATTGGAAATCTCAATCAATAATTGTGCAAATCTCATGCACAGCTATAGTCACAACTGATAGTAGACTCACCCTTTCACCCACCTCTAACACTTGTCTCCACTGAACTATCCATGCACTGAGTTAACTGATGTATTCTTTAGTTGATTTATGAGTTAATAATTAGTGAATTAATTAATAATTAATTCACATCACTCATCACTAGTGTATTCTGCAGTTAGACTAAATACAACTAGTTCAACTAAGTCAAACTAAACACAACTCCATCAACTCCTCAATCAACTCCACCAAACTCAATCACTTGAGTTCTAACTGAAGTCCATCATGCAATAGCTCAACTAACCCATAAGAAAAGCGTATTTCCTTCTAGAAGTTGTATGTGCCACATCCGCAGCTCGAACTAAAGTGCTCCAAGAGGATAAGATAATGTTTATAGTCCAAATATTATTAAGAGCTAATAATATTCGACTGTTCTATATTTAGACTAGCAGTTTAAAAATAGACTCCGCCCATATGTCTAAAAATAGAAGTCCATCTATTTTTACCAACATGACCAATCATCCACAAATAGCATCCTGCAACTCATAGACCATGATCTATATGTCTAAAAATAGACTTTGCGCCAAAAATAGCCTGCGGGCTCACTTAGTGAAGGCGACTTCTTTTCACTAAGCTCCATCATCTTGTTGCATTTTCAACACTCCCTCTCAACATGATATGGATTATCTGCAAACCCTATCCTGCAACTCTGGAATGTTCTGCATGCAACACATTTGCCTAGTCCACTTTCTCCAACAACACTTGGAACAAAAACACTCCCAACTGACCACTCTATTGGGCTAGGAACATACTCTAATGCTGAAGCTCTACCTGCTGCTGACAAGTGCTCCCTCTCTGACATCTGCGCTACTGCAACATCTCCATGCATCTCGCACCATTACACACCTCTCTGTGCCACCTAGCAATGTGCAAAACACTTGTGCCTCTCGCATTGCTGCAGCCTGCTAGCTATGCGCTGTTCTGGGATTCCCTACACTGTCGCTCTCTCTGTCGCTCCATCTGCATATGTCTCTACCCAATTAGTCAGTTCCTGCTACTCCACATCAGGGCTCCCGTAGCAAGGTCTCATCCAAGAGGTTGGGTACCTCAAGGATCCTGCCCCTCCTCCTTGGGACGATCACTCTATATCACCCCACTTCCTACCTAGAGGTATGGCTACATGTGATCCCTCAGCCCACCTAGCTCGAATTTTCCCCCTACTGGAGGTCTCTGCATGAGTAGATGTCTCTACTTGATCTCCTCTAACCTTCCCTTGTTGTGGCTGCTCCACAACCTCTTGAAGCTGCTGCACCAATCGAGGCTCCTCCACAATCATCTGAGACTTCTTCTGGCTCTGCATGTTGAGAGGTAATATACGCTCCCTCTCAACCACCAAGTCTCTATCAGTTGCCTCACTGCTCTAGGCTTTGCATGCATCTTGAACCTCAATAGCATACAGGTTCTTGACCCGTGAATCAATCTCCTTCACCTGTCTAGTGATGATGTGTCTAAGGAAAACCTTTCCCTTACTGAAGACTACATCATAGCCTCTGTCTTCTAGCATCGCGATCGACACCAAGTTTCTCTCCAGTCCTGGTACATACTTGACATCGGTCAAGGTAAGGCGAGCTCCATGCTCCCTCTAAAAAATAATCGTGCCTACACCTGAGATGCTATACTTCTCATCATTACCCATCGATATGAGTATTTGGAGATCTTTCTCATCTAAAGTACTGAACAAACTCTTGTCACCGGTCATGTGGAAAGAGGCTGCACTGTCAAGAAACCAACCACTTCCCACAATGGATGAAACCATGCATGCAGAGAGTGTGAAATCCAACTCAAACTATGAAGCAAGTGCCTCACCTTTAGATCCTTCCCCGGATCCCTTCTTGGATTTTCTCTGTGGACAATTTGCAGTGTAATGGACCACCTCATGACAACGAAAGCATCGCACTTTCGATTTGTCAACCTTTTTCCCATCATTGGAAGAACTGGATTCGGAAAGAGAAACCTTCTCCTTCCCCTTCTTTTCTTTGGCAGCCAAAGCGCAATTTTCTTCATCAAATGCCTTTGATGAAGATCCATCTCTGGTATTCCGCTTGATCTCCTCTTACACAAGATCCGACCAAAGTCTCTCCCATCCTAGCAATTTCTCCCGACCATTGATAGAGTCCTAATAGTAATGCCAACTCTTCGAAAGACCAAGGAGAGCCAAGCTCACCAAGTCTTCATCATCGACAGTCACCCCCACACTTCCCAGCTCATCCCGGCATTGGGTGAACCTCATGAGATACTTGGGTATACTGTCTCCATGCTCACACTTAATGTTTCTGAGTTTATCCTTGAGTGCCAACTTCCTCTGGTTGCTCTTGCTTTGGAATAAATCAGTCAACCCTTTCCACATCAAGTATGGAGAAGCCTTGCCATGCAGGCTAGATACAATGTGATCCTTCACGCCCTCCAACAGAATCCTTCGATACTTTGCTGTCTTCTTTTGCCAGGCTTCAACGTGAGCAGCATCAGTAAGCTTTGGGACCTCAGCATCTATGAAATCCTTCAACCCATTGTCATCTAACACCGCCTCCATCCTGTCTTTCCATGCAATATAATTCGAGCTGCCTTCAAGAGCATACTCCAATCGCAATCCGTTGAAAGACATTTCAACTTTGACACCAAGAAAACACTGTTACAAATTCGAATTCCACCAGCTCAAAACTCAACCGCTTTTGATCTAAAATTCATGAGAACAAATTATTTCTCATACAGAGATTGACTGTATGGGCTTTTATCGGATATCTCACCTTCCAAAAGAAGGATGAATCCAGAGGCTACTTGGCCCGATTATAGACTCTGCCTGAAGAAATAAAATGTAATCACTTTCTGAATAATAGATCTGATGATCAAATTTGCTCTGATACCATGTAGAAATTTTGAATAATGTAACACTTAATCACATATATTATCCCGATTATACACTATTTACGGAATGCATGCATAAT
>Ga0115851_102170_pt1 | contig 10364 bp, 14 predicted proteins | sample InSIn2gowninarea_FD_83865 | JGI IMG/M metagenome (GOLD analysis project Ga0115851, IMG submission 83865)
TCCTCTCTCCCTCGCTCAGCATGGCGCGCCCAGCTCGTGCCAACCCTCTTGTACAAAAACCAAAGTACGCTGAGTGGTGGGATATGGCGGGTTGTGCCTGTGCGTAATCGCTGTGCTGGTGCTAGTGATGCTGAGGATGGCGAGGTCGACGAAATGCATGGTGAGGATGAGGACAGGATACGAGAAGAACTAATGAAACATGTCCATCTAGAAGAAGAAGGCAGAGCTCGCTGTCAGATTGAGAAATGTACCAAACTCTTCAAGAACTTGGGTTTCTGGCGGAGACATGTGGATGTTAGACATGAGGCGTGGTTTGAGCGTTTGAGGGAGGAGGGAGGGGTACGTTTCGATCTTTTCTACTTACGTTTTTTTTTCTCTCGTTGGGGCTTGTACTAATTGAGTTTTGTATAGTCTACTACAAGAACTCAACGCCTTATCACCCCGGCTTCTACCACATCCACATCCACATACACTAGCCAGCTCGAAAACGAAAGCAATATATGGACTGCTGACTGCATGACTGATGTTGACAATGTCATGTATGTGGGAACACCGGTGAATGAAGTTGTCTTCTACTTTGATGATGGAGGAGTTGTCAAGAGTATTGAATTGAGCGCTTTCGGTATTACTCTGGTGCCTCAGGAAGAGAGGAAGGTGGATGTGAATGTGAATGTGGATGTGGACGGGGTTATTGGTCCTGACGTTGGGCGTGCGCCGGGGCAGGGACAGGTCGTGCTTGATTGATTGAATGAATGAATGATTGATTGATTGAGTGTGGTGGCAGCAGGTAAGATAGTGGCTGATATATGTATCTACCACACCAGACATTCGGAGTGTATCAGTAGGTAGTCAAACTCTACAACGTTCACGACTATCACTGTTACTCTTTTCACTTTAACATATAACACTGAACTCTTCTCCATTTATCATCTCTTTCTCTTTCTTTAACCTTCGACCAGCCGAAAGGACGATTGCGATACTAAAAGGCTAAGAGCAATCATAATCACAATCAACGAACGATAGAGCTTCATGCCTTGTTTCGATTTTGCTTTCCTCTCATCTGAGTGGGCCCCGTCGGTCGATTATGAAGATTACGAGGGTATCACACATCTTGAGACACAGCATCACAGCATCAAATCGAAGCATATCATGAAGTAAGTAAAGGAAGCAAAGCAAAGCAAGGGAAGAAGGAAAGAAAAGGAACAGAATAAAATAAAATAAGATAATTAACTGAGCCATAAATATTAGATTCTATGCGTTCCTGTCGGTCTAGAGATATATAGCGTATGTAAAGAGAAAAGCAAAATACTCAAAATACTCAAGTCGTAAGATGGTCGTTATTTCTGATCTCATCCCAAATGTGAGGTCTCATATCGCAAACATCTCTTCTGGCTTATGGCCGGCGGCGGCAGGGGTGGGTGGGTGGGCGGAAGGGCTGATTTCGAGCGTGAACATAGCGAAACGAAGCGTCTGTCTCATTTTGCCACCCAGCTCAATCATCCATAACACCTCCACCACTACCATGTCGAATCTCCATATCATCATCCTCAACATGCTCATGCTCATCCACAACCGCCTCACCAATCCCAGCACCATCAAATTCACCAACAACATGTGGAGCAATACCAGCAAGCAAAGCCTGCGTCTCACTACCTTCCATCACATCTTCTCCTTCCTCCTGCTCCTCATCCCTCCTCACCTGCCGCTGCAACCTCGACTTCGGTCTCTTCATCCCACCACCCCAACCTGTTCCCGTCCCTGGCCGACTCGTCGTAAATCCACTCCGATACCCACTCATTCCCCCTCCCTCCCCCAACAGCGGAATATTCGAATAACTCGGCTTCCACCCACGCATCCAGCCATCAACCTCTTTCCAACTCCATCTATATCCGCCTACACCACCAATCTCGTCCGAAATGGGTACCGGATGGCCCACGACCAGGACGGGTTCAGCACGGTCTTCCACCCTTTTACGACTACGACTTCTGGAAACGTCGCGATGTGTATGAGTTGGTTCCGAGCGTAGAGACGTCGGTTTACTTTCTGCACCTGCAGCGGCTGTTGTCGTTGCTGCTTTAAGAAGTGCAGTGGTAGGCGTAATAGCGCCATCACGACTACTAACGAGCGTGCGTTCCGAATCGAGACGGGTGCTTACTATACTTGCTTTTGCTGCCGAGCCAGCTTGTTCCTCCTCGCTCAACAACAACACAGCCTCTCTCTCCTCACGTCCAAACCACCAAAACTGCCCCGCAACAGCCGCATCAAGCATAAGCACGCCCGCCGCCCCAAGAAAAAACGGCGCCGCATTCTTGATCCACGCGATCCTGTCACTGCCTTCATGCCCGACCCACCCGTTGCACCCATGTGCGGGATAGTCGGACCAGAAAAGTGGGTTGGCGAGCATACTGGCGGAGTAGAAGAGATTACCGAAGAAGGCGGCGATGAAGAGGGAGATGCTTAGACCGGCTGTTGAGCGACGAGAGTGGTTTTTGAGGAGTTGGGGGAGGCGGGAGAGGAGGTAGAGGGCTGTTGAGGTCCAGGAGAGGAGGGGGCCGAGTGTTGCTTTTAGGCTGTGTAGAGAGGTGGTAGAAGAACTGATGTGACGAGTTGTGGTGGTGAGAGTTGAGGTTGGGATGTTGGAGGGTGATGATGGCAAGGGAGAGGCTGATGTGGCGAGGACGAGGACGAGTGTGGTTAGAAATAAGACTGTGCGTGGCGAGGGTGAAGGGAGGTCGTCTTTTCTGGGCTTAAGACGGTAGAGAGCCTTGCGTTTCTTGTTGCGGTCGCACGGCGTGGCCATAACGCTGGTGCCGGGCGTGGCGTCCTCGAGTCTTGTGACGTTGGTGACTACGGATTGAAAGGAGCCGTAGTTTGGTATCGCAAAGATACCTTCTCTCGGCCTATGGCGAGGGATCTCTTTCGGCTTACTCGGCGACGAATCTCTGACCGTGCTAGATCGCTTCGAAGTGTTATCCATATACACCTCTTCCATATCGCCCTGAAACCGTTGTCGAAATAACAACGCCGGTTCAGAAGCAGCACGAGATTGTGCCCCGTGGCTACTATGCACCAGAGTGCTCGAACTATCATTATCGAAATGATTGCCCAGTCCTGTTCCTTTTTGCCTCCACAGCATGCGCACAGGCCGCCCGTGTTTCAGCTTTTCGTACCAGATCCATTGTGCCACTAGCATGAAATCAACAAAGGTATAGTACCCTCCAATGATAATCTGCCATGTTGCTTGTTGCGTCAAGATTGCTCCTGACAGATTGCTGACATCACCGGCGCACCATTCAATTAGGAAGAAGATGCTGAGCCCCGACGTCGATTTGATGTGGTAGTTCTTGTATAGTTGGGGTAGCTGCGCGAACAGCCAGGAAATACAAGATAGAGTGCCCAGGAGGACGGAGAGAAAGGCTAGTGGCGTGGGTATACAGGTGCCGGTGGCGATGGAGATGTAGTGCAGGAATTCGTAGGTAGGGGTGCAATGTGGTGGGAGGGAGGAGGAGGGTGTTGGGGCGAAGATGTGCTTGTTATCGGTCCATGCTGGTGTGGTGTTGTTCATGATATGCTGGGCAGATAAAGGCTGATGGCGCCTGTAGAATGCTCGTCTAGGACGAGTGTGCTTCTAGTAAGAAGTGGGATGTTTTTTGCTATACTTCGTATATCTGATTGCTGACGTCGCTGTCGCAGTTTCGGCGACGAGGTAAATAATTGTCCGAAGACCCGTATGAGGCGACGATTGCTAGGAACGACCGAGTTGATGTTGATGTAGAGATAGATTGTCGGCGATGTAGATGGTGATATTGATGAGACAGAGTGTTGGAATAGAATGGATGCGGCAGATAGATGAACAGACGGCTTCTTGCTGCTTATCTGTTCGAGTATTATCGTCTCATGTGTTGTATGCAAGATAAGGCGAAAACCCCACAACAACCTTAACTTAATAAAGGCGATGCTTCGGGAGGATGTCCTCCGAGAGAGAGAATGATACAACCAGATGTAAAGTCTTCAATATAAATCGCATCACGTATAATCGATAGTTCAAAATGTAACTAATGATTTACTATTTCTGGTGGTTACCTTCACCTCCACGTATACTGCGATGTCAATGGAGGTGTAGTGGTCTGAAGGTGAAATCCATGCCACATTCCCATGGCCTTGGCATTAAGAGATCCCACGTACTCAACCTAATCCAAAGGGTTGAGAAGTTGTGAAGAGTGCTGGAGGGACTTTTCAAGTCGAACTCGGTAGCTATGTTACAAGTCTCCAAAAGGTCGATGTGGGATCTATGTTGAAAGTTGGTCTTACGAATGAGGCTCAGGGTGAGAGCATGGTCAATTCAGGGAATACCCTCACCGGGTATATGAAGGACAGATGATGCAGGAGATTATAATTATCACTATGCACTTACTACTACTACTCCAGTGCTACTATGATACAGTATTGTCTCTTTCCAATAGGATATCCAGCCACACTACCACTACTTTACACCTTCCCGAATGCACCTATGCTTCAGACTTCATCGAACGAGTCATCGTTGTCCACAGTATCGTACACAAGCTCCTTTTTCTCATATGGTGGCCTGTCATATCCAATGTCAGTTTCCGACTGGATTAATTCCCAGGGAAATGCAAACCCACCAAGAGAAAACAAACAACTCCAAACTCTTGCCAGAAACATTGAAAAGGTAATGCACACCTACATCAAAAAGTTCTTGGCTCCAACAATGGCTGCTGTTCCGACAGTGTAAAACCACAACAAGGTGCTCCAGCTTCCCGACTGTCCAACAGATAACGCAATGAGATCGTACACCAAGCAGGCGCCAATGATCCAGTCAGAAGCAAGGGCGCCAAGACCGAAGCCAACACCGGTCAAGATCTTGACGAGACCACCTGGGTTGGAGTAGTCACCAACGTAAAATGCTGCAGAGGTGTTGTGGAGGAGATCGAGGACACCAATACCAGCAAAGGTCTGGTAATCAATGTTAGTGATTTTCATCCATTATTCTGCTCTATTTGACGTACCTTTGCAACAACGTGGGTGAGCCATGAGGAAGTAGAGTTTGTGTTCATCTTTCCGAGTCTGAACATGCAGTAGTAGAGTTGAGAAAGAGTGTTGATTGTGACGAATATGTTGGAAATATCGAGACGGTTGGAGTTCCAGAAGAACAACCAGGCTGTAGGATCACAATGTCAGAACGTATACTTGGTGGCTTTTGAGTTTTGGTTTGATAACTTACTGCCAATACAAAAGTTACCGAGAGCGTAGAAGGGGACAAAGTCAACAATCTGGTCAAGCTCGCTCTTCTCCTTGGGGTTGGTGGGCTTCAGCTTCCAGAGTCTGTATAGCCAGTAACATTGGAAGGCTTGCTGAGGAGTGAAGAAAGCACCAATGAAGCTGGAAATGAGGTAATTAGACTTATGTTTTCGACATGATTACAGGCTAGAGAAGGAACATACAAGGGGTTGGGACTGAAGAATGACAAGTTTGCGTCGTGAATCTCCTTCATGTTAGGTGAAGAGAGACCACCATAGGTTTGACAAGCGAAGTCGTAGAGGAAACTGGCTGGAGCGATCCATTTCGCAGTTTCGTAGGAAAGACCAATGTAAGCCATTGTGTTAAGAGGTTGTTGTTGGAAGTTGAAGTTAGTGAGATGTGTGTAGATGAGGAGGTGGTATTGTGCTGTATGAAGAGGAAGACAAGTGGGTAGGTAGAGTACGAAGTAGAGAAGCTCTCAAAGTGATGCGGTCATAGCGATCCCCCACATCAAGCCACATTCCGAACCAAGATCTCTTATTACCGATTATCTCCTATTTCCATCCTAAATGCGACACGTTTCTTGTACCCCTCTGTTGCCTTGACCTCAATTCCAGACTGCAGTTCGAGTCAAAAACGACTTCTGAATGGTCAGTTTAGTCAGCAGTATGCTGAGACTAAACCAGAAATGGTGTCAAAGCCACTTCGAGGCCATTGAAGATCATGGAATAGTCATCATATTGCGGTTCTTATCGGTAGCGGGGTCTAGGGCCTATAAAGTCTGAGCTTGTCGTCACTTCAATCAATCTTTTATCTGCCATTTCATCTCCTAATCTCCTAATCTTGCTCTGTCTTTGATAAACAACATGACCGACCAAATTCCCAAAAAATGCAAGGCTGCCGTCTTCGAGGAGGCCGGTAAAGACCTCGTCATCAAGGATGTTGATGTGCCTCAACCACAAAAGGGTGAGGTGTTGATTAAGGTGATTGCTTGTGGCGTATGTCACAGCGATTCCATGTTTGGAAAAGGCGCCTTTGGTCCTATGTTTCCTCGTATTCCTGGCCACGAAGTCATTGGTGAGGTTGTCAAGCTCGGTGATGCTGTCAACAAGTGGCAGATTGGTGACCGTGTCGGAGGACCTTGGCACGGTGGCCACGATGGTATGTATTATCGTAGAAACGTATTGGGTGGAGTAATGTTAATAAATATGATATTTCAGGCACCTGCAGGGAGTGCAACCGTGGTAAATTTCAAATGTGCAAGAATGAAGCTATCAATGGTATCTCTCGTGATGGTGGATGTAAGTTGATAGGTGCACAATGGCTTCTCTGACGTCTGCTAATATGCTGGAAATAGATGCAGAGTACTGCACCCTCCGCGCTGAGGCTGCAGTACAAATCTCCAAGGAGCTTGATCCTGTCCAAGCAGCTCCTCTGCTCTGCGCAGGTGTTACTTTGTTCAACGGGTGCGTACAACCCTGAGCTCATAAAGACAGACTAAGGTTCTCACACAGTCATATAGTATCCGAAACATGAACATCCTCGCTGGTGACATTGTGGCAGTTCAAGGTCTAGGCGGTCTGGGTCATCTCGGTCTACAGTATTCACGCAAGATGGGTTACCGCACTGTCGCGATTTCATCTTCTTCGGCCAAGAAGGAGTTCGCAACCAAGCTCGGCGCAAACGACTACATTGATACCAGTTCTGGCAAGGCTTCAGAGCAGCTTCAGAAACTTGGAGGTGCCGACTTGATCGTCGTCACTGCTCCCAACCCCGAGATTGTTGGCGACCTCGTCAATGGTCTTGCACCACTAGGAAAATTGCTCATCCTAGCACCTGTGGGCGACGTTCCTGTCAACTCTGTTGCCTTGATTATGGGCGGTAGGAGTGTACACGGTTGGCCATCTGGTCACGCATTGGATTGTCAGGAGGCTATTGAGTTTGCAGGCCATCAGAATGTGGAGTGTATGGTTGAGACCTTCTCGTTGGATCAAGCGAATGAGGCTATCAAGAAGATGGAGGAGGGTAAGATTCGTTTCAGAGCTGTCTTGGTGCTGGACGAGAAGTACAAGAATGAAGGGCATGAAAGAAGATATGTCTAGAAGGCAGTATCAACCGAGCTAGCTATAAGATAGTGGTGCGAGGTACAAATTGCTTTTCCAAGGTTCTGAGCAGTAATTTAAGTAGATTAGAATAGCTTCCGATAATATGTTTCACAATGTGTTTCACAGAACAGCCCCTTTTTCCATACCGGAGTTAGCGGCCGTCCACTAAGGACATTTCATTTGTTTTTCGAAGACTCATATCTCGTCTCATATTGTACTACACCACCGACACTCGTTTCACAGCCACATCATCGTCGCCGCGGACGCGTGTACCAGTGTCCTTAGATATGGCAGACTCGAAAGTGCCCACATCCCAGACCAATGGTCAAACACCATCGACACCAGCAGCAGCAGCAGCAGCACCAAAGGAGCTTTCCAACGCCGAGAAGAAGAAGTTAGCCAAAGCCGAAAAAGCAGCAAAGCGAGCAGCAGCAAAAGACGGTCCAGAGTCGGGTACATCAACACCAGTGAACGGAGAGTCGGCATCGAAATGCCCGGCATCAGTATCAGCAGCACCAGCAGCAACAGCAGAAAAGGGCAAGGCACCGGCACAACAGCAGACACAAAAGGCAGGACCTTCCCAACCACAGCAGCAAAAACTAGCTCCTCCATCTCAATCCACGAAGCAAAGACGGCCGAGTGTAGCAGTAGCAGGTGTACAAGTGCGTGACCTGCCGGAACGTCTACGGCGAGGCTCCAAAAGTGGTCAGTCAACGATAGAAGTCAAGAAAGGACCGACAAAGGAAGTCAGCTTCTTCTCGCATCTCTATGGTCAGCCACGGAAGCATACAATTGAAGGCAGCGCGAAAGAAGTTCATCCAGCGATTCTCGAACTCGGTTTGCAATTGAGCAGTTATGTGATTTGCGGGAGTCAAGCACGCTGTATCGCCATGCTTCTCGCGTTGAAATGCGTAAGTTCTGTCTCACCTATGCCATATCTTCGTCGTCTCTGACTGACACTACTTAGTTCATAACATCCTACACAACACCACCATCCACATCTCTCCCTCGTCACCTCTCCTCAACAGCACTATCCCCACAACTAACGCACCTCAAACTCTCCCGCCCATTCTCCATCACTCAAGCCAACTCAATCCGCTGGCTCAAGAACCTCATCGCAACAATCGACCCATCGACCGCCGAACCCGCCGCAAAAACCCACATTCTAAAATCAATCGACACATTCATCCGTGAACGCTTCACCGTCGCGGACCGCGTCATCGCCGACTCAGCTAGCGAGCGAATAAGAGATGGTGACGTTGTCTTGACGTATGCGAAGAGTGCAGTAGTAGTCAAGACACTACTTGCAGCGAAGAAAGCCGGCAAAAAGTTCAGAGTAGTAGTCGCAGACAGTCGTCCCCTTTTCGAAGGCAAGAACCTAGCCCGCACTCTGGCAGATGCAGGAATACCAGTCACATACTGCATGACTTCCAGTCTGGCACATGTTATCAAAGATGTTACCATCTGCATACTCGGCGCTCACGCCATACTGGGTAATGGAGCAACGTATTCGCGGGTCGGGACCGCCTTAGTAGGCATGATGGCAAGAGATCGTGGATGTCCGGTGGTGGTATGCGCGGAGAGCATCAAATTCACCGAAAGAGTCGCTATGGATGCTATAGCTGGGAATGAACTTGCGCCAGAGGAAGAGCTGCTCTTCGGCGTATCTACTCATCAGCAACAAAATCAACAATATTCTGCTTTGACACCTTCTGATAACAGTAGCAATACCAACAACAACAGCAGCGCTGGCAAGTCTGGAGCACAACAAAAAGGTAATAACGCCAGCAAACTCAACCCTGATCCTAAAAGCAGCGCGGCGCCAGACTCGACAGAACCGATAAATCAGGCTGCCGTAATAGCTGGATTAATGAAAGCTTGGAGAGACAAGGAGAATCTGCAGGTGCTGCATATCATGTATGATGTGCTACCACCAGAATATGTCGACATGATTGTGACGGAACATGGATGTTTGCCGCCGGGATGTGCGCCAATCGTTGGCCGGATGAATGTTGGTGGTTAGATGTGGAGGCAACGCAGGGGAATGAGGGAGGGAGGAAGGTGGGGACAACCGCGGCAGATGCCTTCATCAATTGATCAGAGGCCAAACGTAAGACGGTCAGCAGATCACAGAATTCTCGAGCAGCACTGCCGCTTTGAGAAGGGGATGGGTTACGAAGTCGAGGGCGAGTAGATCACACTCCACGAGCTAGATTCCTATTATCATACTGATCGCTCAATCTCTCAACTCGCTCCCACCACTAATGCTACATCGTAAGTATGCATTGTTTTGAGTTCTCAACCTAGGTCTATGTTTTTATCCACAAATGGGAAGTGCATCCACCGCCTCCTCTCCGCAGCGCCTATAAGTTGTCAAGTCGTCTCAGCCATTTTCTTGGCACCTGACGGACCTTGGCATTGACACAACCTTATTGTGACTCGACGTCTGCAAACCTGCTTGCACCTAACACCTCACTGGCTCACACTTTGCTACACAATGCAGCTCTTCGGGCGAGGTTCAAGCCACCGGGACTGCATTCGATGCGTTGACAAGAGTAGACACGCCTGCACATGTAGCCGTACGTCCGTAGCTGAGGGTATGCATGCAGTCATGCTTTAGCGCGAAACTCATGTTTACCTGAAGGATCAAACTCAGCTTTGTGGACCGTCCATAGAGCCTTTAACAGGCCTTTGTTTTCGCGACTCGCCCGAATAGATCTCGCTTTCCTGTTAAACACGCATGGTGTCTGCATATCTATCATGCCGGTGGCCAGACCGTTGGATAATGCTTCTTTGCTGCAGCACTCACTTATGCACGCAGTCAGCCACATAGGCCTCTTTCGGATGACCGTCCCTCGTTAGCCGCAACTATACCTGTGAAACACAAATACACAGCCCTTTAAAGGCTATGGCGAGATATGAGTCTTCGAAAAACAAATGAAATGTCCTTAGTGGACGGCCGCTAACTCCGGTATGGAAAAAGGGGCTGTTCTGTGAAAC
>Ga0115851_102171_pt1 | contig 10363 bp, 9 predicted proteins | sample InSIn2gowninarea_FD_83865 | JGI IMG/M metagenome (GOLD analysis project Ga0115851, IMG submission 83865)
AGTTCAAAACATCAAACATCACTACTGTGCATGTAAAGGACTGAAATAAATATGTTTCTTTTCTTTTTTATTCCTTTTTATGGAAAAACAAGTGTGAAAGCTAATCTCTTTTGGTGATGTCGCAAGTAGCTTAGGCATGTTGGTGGATGGTCGGAAGGTTTTGGACCCTTAGGTGACCTTGTGTGGCTTCCTGGAGGTTTCCACTCAATTCGGCCTCAAAACAGGCCACTACAGAAAGACCTACAGGATGTCCTAAAAACCTAGAAGATTCCATATATTTCTATAGGATACAATCGAGAGAAAAACAATGGGTGTTGAAGGTGATGGAAGGCCTAGGGAAGGTGGTTGGTGGGTGGAATGGAGTGATAAAATGCCTAGGATCACTCAGGACTCAAAACCAAGGTTGGGAGATAGTTGGATTTGCTCAACATTCTTGGAAAAGTTTCCATGTAAAATGATTAAATTGGTGAAGGTTTTAGTGAAAGCAAGGAATGATTATGGATGGATAAATTTCGAAGGAGGTTGCTTGCTATGAAATCTTTCTCTACTTCTGAAACACCTGCACTGCATCAAACAATAATGTTTGCCCAAAAATCATGTAAACAAGAAAAATTTCAATGAGCTAGAAAAACAAAGTTTAATGAGCTAGTTGTCTTCTTCATGCATGAGGAAAATTTGCAAAATAAGATCAAGTCATTGATGAGATATACTTTAAGACTGAAAATGGAGGAAATAGTAATTAAATCCTACACTTGCAAACTGATCAAATGTTGGTTCAATTACAATAAACTCTAAATTCTATGAGAAAGTAGAAATCTATCTTTTTGGGGCTGCATAGGGGTCCTTTACTCAAATCATAATCCTTGAAGGAGGAAGTGAGGCCAAGACACCTATTGAAGGATTTTTGGTGCTCCTTTTATACCGTCTAAACTACTATTGAAGTAAAGCACATGGAAGAAAAGTAATAAACAAACTAATCAAATCTACACTACTTGCAATGAAATATTTCTAAGGACAATTTAACCATGAATCTATGAAACTAATCTAAGCATACAAATACAAGAAGAGGAGCCTTTGCTGCTAGGGTTGGGCCCTAACTCAAGAGCTTCAGACCTCTGAGTTAACTCAGTACTGGATCATAAAAAAGCTCATTCTCATTATCAAAAGAAAAAATTACATGGCAATGTCTTCCACAAGTCTGGAGCTCAAAAATAACTAATTTTTTACAACAAAAATTTGAATCCTAATGAGGCTATAGGCCTCTTTATTTATACAACTGAAGTCTCCAATGACTTCCTTTAATCTAGGGAGGCTCAGCTCCCAAACTCGAGATGAACTATCTCTTTGACTATCACTTGCTCGACTATCTTTTGATCTTCATGACTTGGCTACTTGTACTCCGAGCTAGTGTGATTGATGGAGGAATATTCAAATGAGGTAGGAGTAAATGAGAAGGATTTACCTCCTACAATATCTTTCCCTTGCACCATTCAAGTTTCAGCCTTTAATCTTGCCAAAATTCCCTTATTTTCTCTCACAAACCTGCATCCAATGCACATTAGTCCACTAGGCATAATATCTCACTTTAACTCATCTCGTTAAGAAAAATATAATCAAAACATGTAATAAGTTGTGAGAAGAGTTGATTTGACTAATATAGGAGGTGAATGAAAGTCCATATAGTTACCCAATGATGAGTCTCATCAGCATAGTGGGGGTACAAATTATATCATGTGTCCAAAAGGACTCATCCATAATATACTATGAAAGAAAGAGACATATTATTACACTATAGGTCTTTACATGAACTTTTCATCAAATGACATTAATAACTGAGACCATAGTTGAATTCAACAACCATGATGCCAACAATGCATAATATTTTGAAGGCTAATGCTCCCCCTAAACCTGTGTTACTTGTGCATTGTCAACAATTCATTTATCAAGGCATCTTCATCAATCAAATAAACATCAATGAGAAAAACATATAAACATACTGTATCCATCAACATCAGACTGAATAGGCATGTCAAAAACTGATTTTGAGCCTGACCCACTGTTTTTCTATTAGAAATACACATACACTACTATCGGCACAGAAACTCATGTATATATGTGACTCTTCTTCATGAAATCTGCGTATATAAAACAATCCTCTGAATCTAAACAAACTAGTTTTAACAGCGAGATGAGATGGAAACAACTCCCAACTTTTGTCTGAGATATTCAAATACTTCTCTAGGAAGAGGTTTGGTAAATATATCAACAACCTGATCCTTGAAGGGAACATACTCTAATTTAACCTTTTGTTCAAGTACTTGTTCTCATAGAAAGTGGTGCTTAGTGGGTATGTGCTTGGTCTTGGAGTGCATAACAAGATTTTTCAAGATACTAATCACACTTGTATTGTCACATAGGATGGAGATGGGTGGAGAACATGTAATTTGAATATCTTGTAATGTCTACATCATCCAGAGAAGTTGTGTGCAATAAAATGAAACAACCACATATTCTGCTTCCATTGTACATAAGGAAATCAAAATTTGTTTCTTGCTAAACCAAGATACTAATCATGATCCCATATAAAATGCACCTCCAATAGTGTTTTTCTAGTCATCAACATTTCCAGCCCAATCTGCATTTGTATATGCATGAAGGGTGAGATATTTATCTTTAGGATACCATAGACCAAAGTGTTGAGTTCCTTGGAGATATTTGAATATTCTCTATCCTACCTGAAGATGTGATTCCTTCAGATTGGCTTAGAATCTTCCAACAATTCCTACTGCATGCATGATATCTGGTTTGGTACCTATTATATAAAGTAGACTTCCAATCATAGATTTGTACTCTGGTTGATTCATTGTAGGAGATTCATCATTAAAACTGAGACTACATCCTGTTACCATCGGATTACATACTGGTTTGGAATCTTCCATTCCGTACTTCTTCATAAACTACTTGAGATATTTAGTTTGTGAGAGAAAGATTCAATATTTTGTTTGTTGCACTTGTAGACCAAGAAAATAGGTTAGTTCTCCAAGCAAAGAGATTTCAAATTCTTGTTTCATAACATAAGCAAAGTTTTGACTCATAGATTCTTCATTACTGCCAAAGATGATATCATCAACATAAACAACAATAATTAGCAATTTATCATTCTCAATTTTTGTATATAAGTTGTTGTCTACGGATACTTTTGTGAAGCCTTGTTGTTGAAGATATTTATCAAGATGATAATACCATGCCCTTGGAGCTTATTTAAGTCAATATAAAGCATTTTTGAGTTTACATACAAGCTTTGCATCATTTCCCAGAATGAATCCTTCTGGTTGTTCAACGTATACTTCTTCTTCTAAATTTCCATTAAGAAATGCAGATTTTACATCCATTTGATAAACTTTGAATTTACAAAAACTTGAAAGAGAAAGAAACATTCTTATGGCTTTAAGTCTAGCTATAGGTGAATTTTTTTTTCAAAGTCTATACCTTCTTGTTGTGCATACCCTTTACAAACAAGAATTTCTTTATTCCTAATTACCTCTCCATTTTTGTTCCTATAACATTTTTATCATGAGGTCTAGGAACTAATTCCTAAGTATCATTCTTTTCTATTTGGCCAAGTTCTCCATCCATGGCCTTAACCCAACATTCATATTTGCTAGCTTCATTTACATTTGTAGTTCTATGGGGGATAATAAGGCTAGATAACTAGAAGATCATATAAGAGTTCTTCTTATTTCTACTCCCGGCCCTTTTTCTCCTAAAATTTGAGATTTTGGATGATTCTTTTGAACATACTTGGATGGAGCCTTTTCTCTGTCAAATGTATCTTCTTCTAATGCTTCATTGGTTTCTTCCTCTATATCATTTTGATTTGATATAGGAAAGCATTAACCGTCTTCATTATTATCATCTTCTTTTGCTGATGTCACCTGTTTCAAATTTATGCATGCTTCATCGATTACAACATCAATGTATTCAAAAAAAATTCTAAGTCTTTTATTATAACATTTGTATCATTCACTTCTAGATGAATAAACAAGAAATATTCCTTCGTCTTCTCTGGGTTCAAACTTACCAAGTTTTTCATCAATCTTTTGATGAAACATTTTCTTCCAAAAAATATAAAGTTTTTTGTAGTGGGAATCTTACCATACCAAAGTTCATATGGATTTTTATCACTATTTACGCATACATGAGATTTGTTGAGAATATTTACTACAGTATGTGCAGCTCCTCCCTAGAAGGTGTCAGAAGTTTCAGACTCATCAAGCATAGCTCGAGCCATTTGTTGAACTATTCTTTTCATTCTTTCCACCACGCCATTTTGTTGAAGAGTTCTAGCAATAGAGAACTATCTCTTTATTCCATGTTGTTTACAAAATTCAAATAATTCATCTAATATGAATTCTCCTCCACGATCAAATCAGAGACATTTTATTTTTAGATCTATTTCATTTTCAACTAAAGCTTTGAAGACCTTAAACTTTTCAAATGCTTCATCTTTATGTTTTAGTAACCCAATCCAACACATTCTATAAAAATCATCAATGAATGAAATGTAGTATTCTTCTCCACGAGGTGACCTTTTCCTTGTTGGTCCACACAAATCAGTGTGAATGATTTCAAGAGGCTTACTTGTTGATCCTTCTTTGACATTTTGAATTGAACTCTAGTTTGCTTACCGAATTGACATGGTTTGTAGACGGTACTTTCTGGTATGATGATATTTGGAATATCACGAACAGCCTTGAGCCTGCATGATTTTCTTATTTGAGAAAAGTTTATATGCCCCAACTTTTTGTGCCATAACTAGTTCTCTTCTATTTTTCGTAGATAACATTGTTCTTGACCTCCTAATATAAATAGATTTATTGGATTTCTTGTACCTTTGACTATGGTCTTTCTTGTGTCAAGCTCATGAACCACGCATTCTTTTGATAGAAACACAACTTCATTTCCTTGATCACACATTTGACTAACACTTAATAAGTTATGCTTTAATCCAGCAACATACATAACATTTCCAAATTTAACCTTTTCTTTTAGATAAACAAAACCTTTACCCTTAATGGTAGCTGGTTTGTCATTTCCAAAAGAGACATTATTTTCCTTTTCTAAAGAATTGTATGAAAGGAGTTTATCTTCATCACTTTTCATGTGTTTAGAGCATTTGTTATCAATGTATCACTGATTTTCTTGTCCTTCTGCAAACAAAGTTATGCCACATATTTCTTACTGTAGTTCCTTCATTTTCCATACCTTGGAGTTTGATGATGTTTGCTCCTTTTGATATGTTGGCCAAAATTTTCTCCTGCATTCAGATTCTTCATGACCAAAGTTATTGCAAAATGAACATTCAATTTCATTTTCAATAGGTGAAAAGTTATTATAAGAGCTCTTCTTGATTCCTATCATGCTCCTTTGTTTTCTTGCTTCTCTAGTCATGGTAGTTTTGTAAGCAACACATTGAGCAGCCTTATGACCAGAGTTATGACATGAAAAGAATGTCCATTAAAGAAGAAGTTTATGTGATCATAAAATATTTTGGTATTGTTCATGTTTTGGTTAGTGCTTCTATTGATGTTCACCCTTGGAGTAGAATGAGCATGATTTACCTGGGGAGTTCCTTTAGGCTTTTGCTGAGGATTGACACATTGTTGACTGGTTTTGCTCCATTAAGATAACTTTTGGTGATGGCCAAAGACTTTTCTGGTTGGGATGTTCTTAGAGTGTATCCAAGACCAGTCTTTATAAGAAGAGAATGTTGAACCTTGATGATTTCATCTAAGGTTTCTGATCCTTTAGCAAATCTAAGATTCAGAGATTTTGTTTTCTCAAGTTCCTTTCTTAGTCTCACTACTTTACACTCTAACTTTTCATTGTGCTTTTCCCTTTTTGTGAGTTGATGTGTCAAAGTGTCTATGACTATATTTTTTTTCTTCCAAGCATATTTTAAGTTGAGTTATTTCTTCAACAAAATCTTCTTCTTTTAAGGCATCCATAAACTTATCCTTTTCATAAGCCATGAGAAGTTTAATATCTTGATTAGATTCACCTTCATCACTATTAGACAAGCCATCACTATCTTCATGAGTATAATAACTTCTTCTATTAAAAAATTGTTTCCTATTACCTTTTGCAGAATCCTTTTCTTTTTCATGCTTATATTTATGAGGACATTTAGTAGCATAATGACCAACTCTACCACAGGCAAAACATTTGAATGGAAGCTTACCTTTGAATCTTTTGGAACCAAGTTAAAGTTTCTTCACAAATTTTACCTCATCTTCTTCTGATATATATCTTGATTCCTTGAGATCTTCCTTCAAGTGATCAAGATTCTTCTGAAGGACTTGCTTTGGTACCAATTGTTGGGAAAAAATACTAGGGGGATGAATCAATATTTAAAATTTCATAATAATAATTTTCCTTTTCAAACTGTATACACGATTTTACAGAAACCAAATAGTGTATGTCCACGACTATAATGAATGAAACCAACGTATATAGAATAAACTTGTAAAACAATTAATTCATTGTCTATTGAACTTAAATCAGAGTGTGATGCATTTACTAAGCAGTAAATAGATGTAGTAAGAATAGAATAAATAAACACACATAAGCAGCACACATGAACACTAGGATTTTTCAGGTGGAAACCCAATGTGGGAAAAAACCACCGCTGTTGTCATCTCAGTCTTCAGTTTTCTTATTAATAAAATTGTTTACAAGTTTTGTACTAGTGCATAATTTTTCCAGTACACAAGAATCTACCTGCTAAAGGATACAACCTTCACTCATTTTCCAGCTTCTACTGAAAGGGAGATCCAACCCCGTCTCTTGTACTGTCTTATATGTTTACCAATATGTAGGTGCTGGCTTACAGAAGGCTACCACCTTCACTCTTTCTCCAAGGACCACATTTCATAAATTTTCAGAATGGATACTCTTGGTACACATCAACACAATATGTAGGCCACGTTTCATCAAAATTTCAGATTGCACCCATCAGTAACATTGAAACTCAAAATCAATCACCATTGTAATACAACCATAAAACACAATAGTATCAACTCTGAAGAAAAACACAATCAATCAATCTGAACAGTTAGATCATTGTCTCCAGAACACAAAGTTGAGCCCAGAACACTGCATCAACATCTAGAACCAACTGCAACCTCAAAAATCATATGTTAGAATGTATACGATACTTCAATGAGGACAACCTATGTGTATACACTACTTTCTATAACCCAACCTATGTATACCTCTAAAGATACTGAATTATAAAACTTCTGAACCAAAAATTGTATTAATCAAAGACATTCTGAAGATCTATTGTCATTTTACAGAGTTCTAAACTGATCGCAGCAAAGATCACCCTTCCTACTTAATCAATCATTCAACCAGACTCAATCTCCTTATACAATCAGTTTTACTTCAAATCTAATGAAGACATCATTGACAAATCACAGCAAAATAGCAGCATTGGTCAGAAAGATCAGTTATTTCTGAACAACAAGCCCTTCCTCTGCGTACACTACTTGGAAGTGTCGAATCTGTGTGTATACACACCTTCACCGAGAAGAACCTGCGTATAGATCTGCAAATAATGACTTATAACTTCACATCTTTTCAAGACTTCAGATATACCCAGATCATAGCATTTAAAAGATAAAAAATGTGTTAACATTCAGATCTAACCTATCCATTATCAGATCATATAATAATAATTCATTTCAAGTCTCATGATCCTGATCCAACATTGTATCCAAGGGTGCATAAGATATTTCAGATCTATATCATAATCATAGCCCTTACAACACAAAATATACTTCAGATAGAAGTATTCATGAAAAACCCTTTCACTTGCACTCTTAGCCCTTTGACCTTCTCCTCCTTATATACTAGAGCATTTTTCAATACCATGCATCAAAACAACACTTAGAACCTATGGTATTCTTAGATGGGATCAAGTACTCATTATTCCACTCAATATTGTGGGCTAATACCATAGTATGGACCCTTGGTATTCTTTAACCTTAATTTTCCATCCCATACACACTTTTCCTTCTATGAAACTGTGTGCATAGGTATACGCACCTTTTATACTGTGTACCTTCATGTATATGGGACTTGGACTAGATTAACTAGTGTATACAACTTAAAACATTATTTTTTCTCAATTTCTTGATTCTTATATGTAATCCTTTGTCCCATCATCATGTTCTTCTATGTCATTACTCTGTTACCTCTAAATAGGCCTGTTATAATGTGAGTTTCCAATGATCTATAATCCTTTGTCCCATCGTCTTATTCTTCTGTGCCATTACTCTGTTACCTCTGAATAGACATGTTACAATGTGAGTTGCCATCATGCATCACTTTATCATTTCTGAACTGACCTATATATGGGTTTCCATCAAGGACGACACATGAACCATAATGCCAACTTACCTCTTGATACAACTCAACGGCCACAACAAGAACTAATTGAGAAACCAGAGAAGGAAGCATAAGAAAAACTTAAAGAATTTGAAAAATAGTCTTGGAATCAGGAGGCTGAGAGAGAATGATCATCTTCTTTCTCCACATATGCAAAGAGGATTAAAAGGGTCTCTGAAGAGGTTCATGGTGAACCATTAGAAAGTCACAAATAATAAGAGATTAAAGAATTAAAAACAAAACTTCAAGTGACCAAAATTATGGAGAAGCATCTGAAGAAAGAAAATGATATGTACAAAGAGCATAATAACAAGATTGTTAAGGAGAATAAACAATTGAAAAAGAAAATGAGAAACTAGAAACCCAAAACATCCTCATCTCAAAATAAGCATTTAGGTGGCTAAAGGAGAAAAAGCACTAGCAGTACAAATACGAGAAGCAAAACGTAAAGACTGTAATTTACAAAGGACAAGAAGAAATTGATATACTTTGGCAAGTAGGTCAGATAGAGGCTTCTACATCAGGGGATAGATCAACAGGTAGATCAGCAAGAATAAGAACATGTAGATCACCAGGCAGAGGTAGGAAATCTAAAAGATCAAGACAAGCATGAGGACATGCTTTTGGATCAGTAAGGGGGAGATGCCAACCCTCAATTTTGACCCTTTTTCACCATCCATATTCCACCTTTATATCATCCCTTCACACCATATCATGATGATATTTGTCATATTTTCTCTCTTTTTGCACATTAAGGTAAAATAATTATGTGTTTTCATTTTTAGAATTTTTAGTAAAAATTGGGTATTAAAATTTATTTTTGGCAGAAACAGAATTTCCCATAATGGGTCCATTGAAGTCGTATGTGTAGTACACCTGGGCACAAACTGAAGGTAGATTCAAGAAGTAAATGAACCAAGGATGGATAGACTCTTATTTGCACACTCCAAATGAGTCAGAACAAGACCATTCAAAGCTGGTCAAACTTGACCAGTCACTTAGAAAATCCCCTGATTTAGGGGAAGTTTTGTGATTTTGTGGAATCTTCCCATATTTTGTGCAACAAAAGGGATGATTTCAACTCTATTAGGTGGAATATGACTCTCTTTGGTTGTTACAGCCATTTTATCTCATCTTGTTACATTTTTAGCTTATTTAAACACAATCACTCAAGCAACTAGATGAATATTATTATTATTGTGACTTCTCTATTTCTGAATATAATATGAAGAACTTGCCTTCTATTTCTTGTTGTGATTGCTATAGGATGTGATTGTTGATCTACTGTAGCTAATAGTCTTCAAGTGTACCAAGCAAAAGTGGAGGGCCCCCATTCTAAGCTAAGTACACTGCATTGTAATTTTTGTGCATAATTATTAATATCTTAGATTGTTGAATATTTCCTTTACAATTTCTTGTGAATATTTTCTAAGTCAATTCCTTGTATGTCATAGCCATTTATATTTTTGAAGTGATTTCCTTTCATTAATTGGTTTAAGTAAGGAAGGACAAACCAGGCATCTAATTTAAATGCTCTTCCTTGTGAGCTAAGAATTGAATTGGAAATTGTGTTTATGCATTTAATCTTTACTGCTTTCTTAATTTAAACGTGTTATGATTTATGGTGGAATTGACTTTGTTGCATTAGGAATGATGAGTAAAAATAATCAGGACCTCTAAGTTAGAGCCTCTTCCTTGTTGGCTATGCTCCAAATAGAATCATTGCACATTTAGATCATAATTTTAATGACTTTACAATCAATAATTTATATTTGTAATATGCATTTCCATTAAAATCTAAGTAAATCCTTCCTAAGCCAATTTAATCCAAGATCAATATATTTTGGATGTTTTTCCAAGCTTACAAGCCCGGATTGATATAAAATACATGTTTTAATTTACCCAGTAAATT
>Ga0115851_102172_pt1 | contig 10362 bp, 6 predicted proteins | sample InSIn2gowninarea_FD_83865 | JGI IMG/M metagenome (GOLD analysis project Ga0115851, IMG submission 83865)
AAGGCCGCCATCGAGACCCCCCCACCCAATAAGTAAATTGAATGCGTAAGCAGGCTCGACTGTTAAGGCCGCCATCACCTTTAGGTGCTCGACTGATAAGGCCGCCATCGAGAGGACCCTTTAGGGGGCTCGACTGATAAGGACCCTTTAGGGGGCTCGACCATAAGGGAGAGGAGAGGAGAGGAGAGGAAGAAAAGCCTAAAAAGGAGGCTTGCCCCTCATACATCAAGAAAGGTAAGGATGCAGTAACTAGCTAGATAGATTGAAAGGCCTATCGGATAGGAAGAACTTGAGTGGGGGAGAATCCTAAATGATCTGGAGAAAGAAGGGAGATGGGATGCTTCAAAAGCCAGCCCCCGCTGCCGGCCCCCCCTATATAATCTATAGCAGGGGGCCTCCTGCATCTGCATGCATCCTGAGGCCGAAATGACATATATAAAGAATATCATCGGTTCGAGGGCTTCTTTCTTTCTGTGGTAACCCCCCGCTCCTTGACCTAATATAAGCCTGTTCGGTAAATACATAATGCATGCCTGTTCGGTTAAGCATATTCTCTTTTCCTCATGGCGGGTAATGAAGAAGTACTCTTTTCATTCCGAACTCCCGATCACTTTTTGATTCTTCGCAGCACCATCCCCCACCAACAGACATAATCATATCTTTAGGCTAGCTGGAAGTGGAAGATCTTATTTCTGTAGGTAACTCCATATCTTCTGTAGGTCACTAGGCAGTGGGAGATGTATCTTCTATCTGCACTCAGCTGTATCTTCTGCACTCTAGCAGTGGCCCGAGAGATCTGTATCAGAAGTCACTCTGGCTGGACAGAATATATGTTTCTGGGTATATAGGATCCATAAACAGCAGGCGTCGTCGAGAATATGAATGACGTCTTTCGACGGATTAGCTTCTGCTTTACTGTAGTCAAAGTATCTTAGGAATTATTAGGTCAATGCTTCGAATGAGTCGATGGATCTTGGCTGAGATAAGTAGATAGGTAGGAATGAAGGCAATAGTAGATCACCGTATACGTAAGCTGCTAAACCAACACGGCTCTAATCATCAAGGTGGATGGGCACCAACAGATAGACTGGGATACTGCCATCAAGGTGTGATTCTCCGCTGTCGTGCACTCAGCTAGAGTAAGGGATGTAGGTACATAGAATGGATGGCATAACATCAGGTTTAGTACCGCTGTTCTACTTTATAGCATTACGTTCCGATCTTTAAAGCACCAATCGTGGCTATAATCGATCACTGAAACTAACCGGTTAACTCAACTGTATCACTACCAAATACTCAGATTGGGAGTAAACATGTGTTGGTCATCAAGAAGAAAGCTAGGTCGATTCCGCTCAGCTGTATGCTTATAACTACTATTGGCCGGAATCATACAAAGGTTGTAATGCTAGAAAGAGTGATGATGATAGCACTAGTTCAAGCTAGATACACCAATAAGTAGGTTGTTAATGCCCAATCATGTACTGGTATTTCTTTGGCTCTTCGATCTCTAGAGTCGGGGGTGCAAGGACAACTACAGATTAAGTTCTCCGCTAGTGAAAGCTATAGACACCAATCCTTGGCTGAGACACTTCACTTACCGGATACGTAGGTAGGTTGGCAAAGGTTGTGAAGGCATCAAATCAGACTTACTGGCATCGTACACGGCTATACGGCCCTGCCCCTTCTTTAGCTAAACTTGGCTAAACGGAGACAAAATGGTTGCAGGATCACCCGCAGAAAAGTTGATTACGGTGACTGGGGAGAGACAGGATAGAACAGAGAGTCGGTTATAAGCTGTCACTGTCTCTAATCAATCAACTACGCCCAAGCGACCGAATAAGCGAACGTACAGCCATCAAGAACGGGGGAAAACGGGATAGAATACGTACACAGAGAGCTGGGTTGATAGGATTGGCTGAGCGTAAGTAGGTAATCCGCTAGTGACATATAGATGATCGGATACGTAGTCTCCACCAAGGACAGGGAAGGATAAGTAGGTACAAAACGAATACTGGTTAAGCGCGGTGAATGCTTTCACTTGCCTTAAACTTCATTTCATTACTGAGATATTCATTCCAATTCGTATAGGATTGATTTTTAGCACGAAAAAAAAGAACTAAAGAAGATCGATTCCTAGTTCCGAACGAGGGTTTATAGTCCCAGCTTACCTAAAAGTCGATTTGGTATACCAATTCGCTAAGGGAAAAGTCAAATAAACCCATTATGAAATTCGTAACACAGCTAGGGAAATAGTATACTGCCAGTGGAAGGTCTCACCGCCTCTCCCAATCGTCTGGTACTGCCCAGTAAGCGCCCAGCCAGCACGATCAGCAACGGGGCGGTTCGAATTCTCCCGTCCGGTAGCAAATGGAACCTAACACTCCGCAACGGAACACTATAGACCCAGTGGCAACTGCCTTATATATGTGACACCCTCGTAATGATGCAGTCTTCCATTTCTTCTTCGGGTGGCGAACAGGATTTGAACCTGCGCTTTCCAATCTTACGTGGGATTGGCGGACTACCTAGCTATCCGACCGCCACTTTGTTATCGTCAGTTCGTTGCTCGATTTTGGTATCACATCTGCGCTATTCCTGGGATGGCAGAGAGAACACGAAAGAAGGGTACACATATATTAGAATCTCCACCATAAAAGCCCGTAAGGGCAGGATCTATAAAAAAACTACGAGCTAGGGAAAATTCAATAAGAAAGAAAGTGTGTTGTTGAGTTATGTAGGAGTTTGTGAGTTCAAGGTCGATTAAGCTAAATAGACCACTTGACCCGCCAAGGTGATAAGCCAAAAGAAGAGGGAAAAAGGCTCAAACCCCCGCTAAGGTCGATAAGGCCGATTATGATTCAAAGTGGGTAAACAAGGGTTGTCAAAAGTGTGTTATCCGCTAAGGTGATAGGCAAAAAGAAGAAGTCAAACTTCAAGAACATAAGGTCGATTATGATTCAAAAGTGGGTAACCAAACCAAGGGTTGTCACAAGTGTTTTCTCCGCTAGGGGGATAAGCCAAAATCAGAGGGGAATGACAAATAACTTCCGCTAAGGTGCTTCTTTCAACAAACTCAGAATCCGGATATGGCTAAAGGTCATGCTCATATTATAGTAAGGAATAAAGCATTATATCGATAACCTGGCTTTGTTCTATTCGTCCGGTTTCAGTGCCTCGCCTTTGCCTTTTGCTATGGATCTCCATCTCGACCTAGGACCCCTAAATCTAATGCTGCGGGGATGCGGGTAATTCCCCTGTTCTTGGCATTGGATCATAAATTGGTGGATCAGCAGCTTCAGCTATGGGCACTCGTCAAATAGAAATGTATAAATAGAAATGTATAAATCAATAGCAATCGCAAAAGCCTACTCTTATAACCTGGCATATGATATGGTAATGTATTCTACATGAAGCTACTAGCCGGGTACTGGAAAATACTGCTCGGTGAACCTAGCGTAGAAGAGATGGTAGATTCTCCTTCATGAAGCTCGCGTAGATATGGGAGGTACCTAGTTTTGACATTCCCTTTTGTTCAACCTAGTCCGGGTAGCCCGGCTTATACGCTGCAAGTTCCAGTCCCAGATTGATTATGGCTGTTGTATGCACTCGTTAAGGCAAAAGGTGTTCTCCTTCCGGGAAGAGATAACCTGTCAAATGCCCATAATAATGTGAATCTTAGTAGGCCAATGTATAGAGTCATTGGTAGGATCCCTAAAAACCACAGTAGTATTCTAGACCCCCCCAGTGAGCCACCGTTGTTAAGGCCGCCCCCCCTGGTTTGAGTGTACCTTTGGATAGCCCCTTAATCCTTAGCTGTGTAGACCCGATCTATAGTTGCAAGATTTCAAGCCCCTACATCCACTTAGCTATTTCCCCCACCCGAAGTAGAGAGTCATTAGTGTGGGCCCTACCTATAGGAGTTATAGTGAAAGTCAAGTCCCTTTCACCGCCGCTGTGATTAGGTCAGTCCAAGAGATAGTTGCTCGGTAGTTAGCCCCTCCTGCCATCCGAGCTCAGGCTGCTCGAGATCAAATGGCTGGATATATAGCCCCCTAAGTCCCAGGGTGGATAGCCTAATAGTCAGCTGCCCCCGCTACTAAGGCTAGAGCATTGGTGTGAGCCATCAAATCCATAGTCATGGTTGTTTAGGCCCCATTAGTCCCCGTCCTTAGGTCCTTCCAATAGAATGTTGCCTGATGTGTAGCCACCAAAGCCACTAGAGTGAGAGAATTTGATTGTGCCTCCCTCTATGTTCCATAAGCAATCCTTCCAGTGATGTTCAATTGTTGTGCTATCCCCCTCCGCCCCTAAAGATGGGAGATTTATTTAGCCCCTTTTCTCGATCGCTTGGTTCCATTGGAGAAATCCAACTTAGGGTTAGTCCCATTATCCAATCCCAGTTATTTATCCATTTGAACCAATTGATCCAGATCTCACAGAGGCAAAGACCCTAGCTTCTTCCTGGGTACTCTATTACTAATGGAAAGACTTTCTCTTTGGACTAATGCGAGGAAGGAACTAGTCTCGACCACCGGGAGAGGAAGATTGAGCAAAGGAAGCATCCTCGCCAATGCCATAACCTGCGCTAATCCCAAATCGAGAGTCAGCAGCATAAGGGCGCATATCCAGCAGCATTAACATCAGTAGACCGAGTAGTTTATTGAGCTTATTCTGTTTATATAGTTGCACTAGTAGCAGTTTCAGTAGTTACAGCATCAGTAGCAGGGGCAGCTAGACCAAGTCCATTACCAGTACCAGCAACAGAAGCAACAGCAGCATCCCTTCCAGTTAGAGAACCAGCTTCCAGCATTTCTTCCAGGTCGAGAACTAGCAGCCAGTGGAGATGAAAGATCTCCACCCCATGTGAACAGAGTCTAAATTCCCAGATCATTTTCTAGTTTAGCGAGATTTTCCGCATATCGTACGCCAGGTTAACATATAAATATTGACCAGTACTTATGCCAGCCGGTGACAGATGTGATTGATGAAGCCATTCCTTTCTCTGCTTCTGGGTCTCGATCATAAAAGGCAGGGTCTCTATCTCTATCTGCTATTTTTACCCATCTCTATCTCTATATATATATAGATATCTGGCTGGATCTCCAAAACCAGAACCAGTAGTTTCCGTTGATGTTGCAGTTTATTACTTTTCACCAGTTAACCCAGTCGATGAACCAGGAGTTTAAGCACCAGCACCAGTTTTCTCAATATACAAAGCAGTCAATTCAGTTGGTTAAGCATAACCAGTTGATCCAGGACCAGCAGCTCTAGGCCAGCCAGCATCTAAGCCAAAGCCAGCCAGCCTTTGCTACTACCCTTACCTAATCATTCATCACCGTCACTACCACCAGCTTATCCACCACCTTCTGGTTATTCAGTATTTTTAGAATATTAAGCCTAAACTGTTGACTCTATCCGATATTGAGTCAGTTTACCACCCAGCAGCCATTGAAGCAGTTGTTGGTGGTGATCTTCCCGACCTCGCTCGTGTTTCTATTGTGCTGGTTATATTCCCATGCCTGCTCCCTATGGCAGGTAACTATCAGGACCACGCCCTCCTATTGATGGCAGGTTGATCTCAGGACCTAATGCATGCTTCCCGCAAGGCAGGTTCATATAGGACCTCAGGCATGCCTCTTGAAGGGGCCTAAGGTAGGGTCTATTATCTGGACAGTCAATTGCTAGACCTTTCAAACCAACAAGCAGGTCTTTGGGATAACCTTTCTGTTCTCTTAGTCACCTTAGTCTTAAAGTCCCTAGATAGAGCCTGGGTCTTTCCAACGGTCTTTCCATTAGTCAGAATGGTTGGGTCAGACCTGAAGCACGCAGAAAGGGGAAGCTTAGGAGGGGTTTGGTTACTGGCGATGTGGTGCCTAGATGGTCCTGCCAATAAGTATCCAATAAGCATGGTCAAGAGCTGTTGTTAGAAAGGACTGACAGCTCAGTTTTCCTTGCCCCCGGAGGGACAAGCGGCTTCGCACCTTAGATGGAGAACTATTCTCTTCCAGTCCAGAAATGGTCTTTTTTGCTAACACGATGCAAGTTGTCCAATTGTCAATAATGGACCTTTAGGGCGGCTTATCCCTTAGCCACAAGTCATTCCCGTATTCTACCATTGACCAGTCGATCTCCCTCCGTCCCAACCACATGATCGAAGTGCCTCACCGAACCTTAGATGTGTTCTTAAAAAAAGAAAAAAGAATCTGATTAGGAATGGAGTGCAGTGAGTGAACGACAGCGAACTAGATGCCTATCAATGGTAAGCCCAATCTGTCCGATCCAATGGAACGTCCCGGTAGATCTGATGCATCCCCTTCACTGCAGAACTGGGAAGATCCATAGAATAGGGCGTTGTTTCCCTGTCGTTCTACTCGCGCTTCTGTTCCCTCCATTCGGCTATCTATAGGGGATAGAATGAACAAGAAGCTTCATCCCCCCCCTCAGTGTTCATGAATGGAAAGCAATTCATATGATACTTTTGCATTCCGATCCAACACAGTAGGCGCATTATCTTTAGCCACCCTCATTTCCCCACTTCCCGGTGAATCGATTCTGTTTCCCCATGAATCAATTGTTCTAGCTAATTTATACAGTTGTTTTCGCGCATGGCATGTAATAGACGAATGAGCTTCGGCACGAGACCCCATTTGATAAGGCGAAACCCCCAACCTCGTCCTGCCACGGCTGGAAACCCACCCCAACCCAGAAAGCCCAGTTGTCTTTCTTTCTAATAAAAGAGTATATTCGCAACTATAGTTGGCGCGAGACTATGATGACCAAGAGGAGAAGTAGGAATCTCCCAGTTGTTCCTATCTGGAATGAATGGGATAAGGTCCCGGAGGGGCTTGCGCTTCCTAGTGCAAGGACCCGACAGGGGGCTCGACTGATAAGGAGAGGAAAGCGGGGTCAATCTCTTCACTTCATGTCGTAGGAGCGGTAATTCAGCGTATCATTATATATGTCATTATGCACTTCGTTGCTCAATATTGCAAACCTCCGGGGATTGGGGTGGGTGGGTAAATAGTGGCTATAATAGGAGGGGAATCTTGAAAAACCTCCGCCAAGCTTGGCCTAACACACCCATCCTTTACCCTTGAGCCTTTGGATCCTAATCTCATTGGAAAGCAAGGTCCCGGAGGGGCTTGCGCTTCCTAGTGCAAGGCAGGCTCAAATATTCGGCCTTTGGGCAGCCTTTGGCCACACCAACCTTTGCCTTCAGCCAACCTTTGCCTTTGGGCCACACCAACCTTTGGATTCGGCCTTTGGGGCTGTCTTTGGGCCACACCAACCTTTGCCTTCGGCCAACCTTGATCCCATCACCCCACCTTCCAACCAAACATCCCTCAGAGCACCTCCATCACTCCCTCCAGCTGTTTAGTCAATACAAATCCATTCAAATTTGATCTCCTGAAACTCCCAGGGAGAGGACCATAAGGGAGAGGGGCTCGACTGTTAAGGATGCGTAAGCAGGCTCGACTGTTTTGGTTACTTATTTGAGAGGGGCAATAAGTAAACCCTAACCTTTAGGTGCTCGACCAAAAGCCCCCCCCACCCAATAAGTAAATTGAAGAGGACCGGTAGGGGCTCGACCATAAGGGAGAGGAGAGGACCCTTTAGGGGGCTCACTATTCATATGGTGAGGAGGTGATGATTTCTATATGATGTTATTTCTTTTTACAAGTTATAGATTTATAAGCGTTATATTTGGATCTTCGAACGAAGCCGAGCCGCTTTATTAGATATAGCTGGCCTTATATATTGATTTCGTGACACCACTGGATGAAGGCACTCAGCCAAAGGCGGAGGAAATTATGAAATGAATTTAGTTCATTGCCTATTGACAAATTCTAGTTCGGGAACCCAGATGAACCCATATGCCTTCAACCCCAGATAAACGAGGACCCGTAGGGTGCGTTAGCACACTCGACTAAAAAGCCGCCATCGACTCGACCGAGGTAGGAGGGCCTAATCGTTTGCTTTAGACAAAATTGCATTTCCTCGACCTCGTAACCTCGGCCGAGCCCCTCCGGTCATAACGTTTTTGAATTCGACCGGAACAACCAGCATGGCTTTTAGATCTTTGTCTTTTCACAATACTGGTTTAGATCAGGCAGGCCTTTATAGATGTCATTTCGGGCGGGCTTTAGAAACCTTTACTATCGTGTTTACAGCCAGCCCTGTTGGTTGGATTTAGCCTTACTACAGAAATTGTATGGGCGGGCTACCACTTGCTTCATGAATCACTTAGTAGGCACTGACTGCTAGAGACTTCTCTTTCCAGCCGGGGGATTCATCAAGCTTACCCTTACCCCTTACCCTAGGATATGGAGGGAGTGTTTGTTGTCCAACCCATGAGACCTTCTCTTAGAAGCATCGGATTAGATGATACAAGCTTACTCTTACCTTTTTATACCGTCACCCTAGTTGATGGAGTGATGGATGTCCAACCCATGACCTATTATCAGCAGCACCGGATGGATGAATGGATCAACCTAACCCTTTACTTGGTTACGATGTGGGGGGAGTCATGCCCTAACCCATTGGATTCATGAAGCGCTTAAGAGGGAGGTACAACTATAGAACCGGGATTGGGATTGGATGGCATTAAACAACAACCTTACCCCCTTTACTTACTACTGCCTTCACCCTAGGACGATGGATTTATGCCCAACCAATTAAGTCAATCAGATCAGTAGGGTATAGCATGTTATTAACCCTTTACTTACGAGCATACCTTTCCATCTGTTATTTACTTTCATACTGCCCCCTAGTCGAGGGAGTGGAGTTATCCCTTACCCCTCTTATTTCTATTTTTCCCTTTCCATACAACCTAGACACCTTAAGAGCTAGACATTTTTTTACCACTTGACTTTAGGAATCCCTTAGGAGAGGAGGTACAACTATAAACCCGGGATGGCATGGATAGCATGAAACAACAACCTTACCTTTAGACTTTCACCCTATCATATGGAGTGGATGGAGGGATGCCCAACCCATTCATTCAATCAGGACGAGAAGTAGGGTGGGTACAGCATCTATGAACCCTTTACTTACTGCCTATTCACCAAACAAACAACCGGAGTCTAGCCCTTACTAATCGCTGAAGCCAGGAATAACTGGGTAGGCATCATGCTATGAACCCCTTTGTTCCACACAAACTTTCCACCTGCTAGAACTAGACCTATTAGCTGCCCTATACCGACTTGATGGAATCGCTTCATGGCTACTCACTATACCTTCTCTTTATCAGCACCGGATTAGATTCTCCAACCTTACCTTCACTGCCTTCACTCTAGTCAACAGAGAAGAGGCCCAGTGAGTTATTCAGCCAGCCAGCTTACAGACAGCGAGTGCTACTACAATGTACGTATCCACCGGAAGACCTAGACCTCTTCCTTCATTAAGCGCTTAGGCAAGTATGGGCTAGAGACCCGAGCATAATACATTGCATGGCATTGATGGCATGACACAAACCCTTCCCTTATAACTTACTGATGTTTTCCTCTCCTCTCCTCTCCCTCTTCAATTTACTTATTGGGTGCCCCTCTCAAATAAGTAACTAAAAGGCGGTGGTCGAGCACCTAAAGGTCCTTAACAGTCGAGCACCTAAAGGTGATGGCGGCCTTAACAGTCGAGCCTGCTTGCGCATCCTCTGATGGCGGCCCTTATGGTCGAGCACCTAAAGGTCCTTAACAGTCGAGCACCTAAAGGTCCTTATGGTCGAGCCCCCTAAAGGGTCCTTAACAGTCGAGCCTGCTTGCGCATCCTTATCAGTCGAGCCTGCTTGCGCATCCTTCGTGATTGATCGATTGATGGGTGCGTTAGCACACTCGACTGCCCTTAGTTACTTATTTGAGAGGGGGGCCGCCATCGAGATCTATTTACCCACCCACCCAGCGAATACCCGAGCATAGGTCCGGGATGGACTCACTCTTCATATGGCGCCGCCATCGAGAGGTACGTTTAGTGGCTCGACTACGCCGGCGAGAAAGCGCCAACCAAGTGTCAGTAGCGTTCTGTCAATCGGGGAAGGGACCTGGAGATATCAGAAGTGAGAATGCTGACATGAGTAACGATGAATCATGTGAAAAGTGAGTTCATCAACTAACCATCGCCGCCTTCGATCATGACCGTAATGACATATATAATATATGAATATTAAGGCTGCCGGCATTCGAAAGGGCCTACTTCTTCATAGGGGTCGCTCACTCATTCATATGGGTGAGGGGCATTTTATGCTCAAAATAGATCATACTCAAAAAAAGAGTTTGATCCTGGCTCAGAACGAACGCTAGCTATATGCTTAACACATGCAAGTCGAACGTGGCTTGCTTCCCCATCCATCCACGTGGGGGCAGAAGG
>Ga0115851_102174_pt1 | contig 10359 bp, 7 predicted proteins | sample InSIn2gowninarea_FD_83865 | JGI IMG/M metagenome (GOLD analysis project Ga0115851, IMG submission 83865)
GCCTTTACTAACAGATGGGAGAAAAAGAAAGATCCCTTGCACATACTTGGTGAATATGATACAATCAAGAGAGGTCCTCAAGAGACCGTTTTGGAGTATTGTGCCAGATTTAACAATGTATATAATGCTATACCACAAAACTTAAGACCTACTCCTGATTTAGCCTTGTACAAATTCCCTGATGGGTTTGACCCTGACATGGCATATCAGTTAAAAGAAAGAGCCCCTGAAACCCTTCAAGATGCCCAAAAGGTTGCTGTCACAGTAGAGGCTAACCTGATTGCCAAAAGAAACAGGGCAAGATTGGAAAAGAGAACCACCTTCAAAGAAGAACCCTCGGCCTTTGATCAGAAACTGGATGCAATACTTAATGGTATGAAGAGATTGGGTGATAGAGTGGAATTGGTTGAGAGAAAGGCATCATGGGAAGCACCGCAAAACAACCCTATCAAGAATCCCAATTTTAGGAGAAATCAAAACCCAAACGTTGGCAAGGCCAATTCTGATCCAGAGATAAGACCTCCGTTCCAGGAAAACTATGCTGAAACATCCACTTCAAACGAGCAAGTAGATGACACCCACATTAACCTAATGGGCTTCAATGATGAGCATCAAGTTTTTCTGAGTCAAGAAGATCATAAGGATGATGACATTAAGCAGTTCCAAACCAAGTCAGGTGAGTCATTTGACTTTAAACAAGGCTATGACACAACTGTTTATGAAGTTCATAAACAATACAAACTAAGAAGTAGAACTGTAAATATAACACAACTTGAAAAAACAAAGGATAGGCTGCAGCCTAAAAGAGCCATAGTCACAGAACCAATTAACACAAAGGATTCAGTTACAAAGGAGGTAATCGTTGAAGAGGTCATTGAACCATTGCCCTCAACACAACAGCCACCGGCTGCATCATCTTTGTAGCCTAATCCAAGTAACACTCCTCAAGAGATGAATAAAAAGGACAAGCCCCAAGGTCAAGATAAGGATCAAGAAGAAAACTTAGTAAACAAGGAAAAGGTTGTCACCCACAACACCAAGATCCAATCTGAAAGACCCTTTGACTTAGAAGCTGAAATTGGCAAATTGAAGGTAGCCATTCCTCTTTCAGAACTAGCCAAGCATGACATTTACAAACAACAAATAAAGAAGTCCCTTCAACTTACTCGTAATAAAGATAATGTCAATGTGTTGGGTGACACCCCAGAATTGCTTTTCGGTCCAAAAGTTGATGGAAAGACAGCAGTCACAGGGATCTTACCTTTTTATGTCAGTTTACATGTTCATGACAAAATATTACACAATGCAATGTTTGACTCAGGTGCCTCTCATAACCTTATGCCTAAATCAGTGATGGAGAGGCTCAACCTAGACATTACAAGACCATATAAGGATCTATTTTCATTTGACTCCAGCCAAGTTAAATGTTTGGGTTTGATAAAAGATCTATGTGTATCCCTTGTCCAATATCCAAACAAAACAATCTTAATGGATGTTGTAGTTGCTGATATCCCACCCAAATATGGAATGTTGTTGTCAAGATCATGGGGGGCTAAACTCCAAGGTTCCCTACAATTAGACATGTCATATGCCACCATCTCAGTCTTTGGTCAACCCAAGAGGCTATATAGGGAGTCACTTATGAAGTACATGGTCAGCAGTGAAGAAAAACCTCAAAACTTCCCCATATATGCTGTCCATTTTGACATAGACTCCTATATTCTTTTCAATGATAATACAGGTCCCACAAATGATGAGGAAACACAGACACTCAAACAAGATCAGCATATAAATGAAGAAACTGTTGTTCAGGAAATAATGGTTGAGAAATCAATTAACAAAATTGTTCAAGAAGGAAAAACAAATGTAAGCCAAGATCTCAAGTTGTTAGTGCCAAGTCCCACAATACTAGACAATTCTTCCCTTAATCAAGAAGTCCTCTGGTTTCTTGAATTCGATGGGTCAGTCAACAAATTAGGGGCAGGAGCAGGGGTTTGGATACATAATAAACAAAACAATCATGCAGAGGGTCGAGCCTATAGGTTAAACTTCAGGTGCACCAACAATATGGTAGAATATGAAGCTCTCTTACTAGGCCTCAAGCTTGTAAAATCCTTACAAGCCATAAAAATTTCAATCCTAGGAGACTTAGACCTAATTATCCAACAAGTAAAGGGAAATTTTGTCACCAATGACAAAAGACTGAGATCTTACAGGTCTGCTGCTGCCGAACTACTCAATTCCTTCACTGAATTTCAAATTACCAAAATTCCTAGAACCCATAATCTTCATGCTCATAGTTTGGCTACATTTGCAAGCACTTGTAAATTACCTTTTGAACCCAATCATTGCTTTACAGCTGAGATAAAACACAGACCATCTGTCCCAAACAATGTCAAGGATTGGCAAGTGTTTGAGGATGATACCCAAATAAATCAATTTTTGACTTTGCAGCAAGAATTTTCAGGGCTAAATATTGATATGGAGGCTGCAAGTGATTCACAAAGACAAGGTGAACAACGCCAAACAAATGTTTCACCCAAAACAGCAAACCAAATGTTACATCCAACAATTTTTAACGAAGAAAACATACAAGAACTTAAACAAAACAGTTGTGAAGAAATAGCTGATGATGAAGCTGAAGTTATATAATTGAAAGACAATTTTCTTCCAACAGGCTTAGCTCCATTAGAGGACATTTTCAACTCCAATGATGTCCCTAGCAAACCAAAAATGCAGCCACTCAACACTGCCATAGAAGAATGTAACATTGGGACTGCTGAACAACCCAAAATAATAAAATTGTCTGCTTCTTTACCTCCTGACCAAAAGCCTAAATACATTGACCTCTTTAAGGAGTTCCAGGATGTCTTTGCATGGAGTTATGAGGATTTAAAATCCTATGACACCTCTGTAATTCAACACACTATCCCTCTCAAGCCAGATCAAAAACCCTTTAAGCAAAAATTGAGGAGAATCAATCCTATGCTTCTCCCAGCAATGGAACAAGAGGTACAAAAAATGTTTAAGGCTGGCATCATAGCACCAATCAGATTTTCTGAGTGGATTTCAAACTTAGTCCCTACAAGAAAGAAAACTGGTGAAATAAGGCTTTGTGTTTATCTAAGGAACTTGAATCAAGTGTCCTTGAAAGATAATTACCCCTTACCCAAGATGGATCACATCTTGCAGAGGGTAGTGGGGGCCTCAAGAATTTCTTTACTTGATGGATTCTCAGGTTTCAACCAGATCCTACTTCAGCCTGATGATCAAGACAAAACAGCATTCACAACCCCATGGGGAACCTTCAAATATGTCAAAATGCCTTTTGGGTTGAAAAATGCAGGGGCTACCTTTCAAAGAGCAATGGATATTGCTTTTTCCAAAGAGATCCATGATTTCCTTGTGGTGTACCTAGATGACCTTACACCATTTTCAAAATCTGACCCTGAACATCTGAAACATCTAAGGCAGATATTCATAACTTGTAGGAAATATGGAATTTCCTTAAATCCCAAGAAATCCCTGTTTGGTTTGGAAGAAGGTAAACTGTTGGGTCACATCATTTCAAAGGATGGCATTAGGATTGACCCAGACAGAATCCAAGCCATCTTACAAATGCCTCATCCAAGGAATATCAAAGAATTACAAGCCTTCTTGGGGAAGATCAACTTTTTAAGGAGGTTTATCCCAAATTTAGCAGAATTGAGCAGATTACTAAATAACATGCTAAAAAAGGATTCAAAAGTAAAATGGACAGTAGAAGCAAATCAAGCTTTTGAAGGTATCAAACTAGCCCTCACCCAAACCCCAGTCTTAACAAATCCTCAATTTGACAGAGAATTTATCATTTTCTCTTTTGCCTCCCAACATACTATTGTTGCTGTCTCGTTACAGAAAGATGACCAAGGAAATGAAAAACCCATTGCTTTCTTTAGTAGAGCTCTCAGAGATGCTCCCCTGAAATACCAGATCATGGAAAAGAAAGCATATGCTTTACTAAAAGCCATCAAAGAATTTAGGATTTACATCCTATACTCCCATGTTATAGCTTATGTTCCAAGTCCCATTGTGAAAGACATACTTACTCAAGAAAACTTGGAGGGCAGAAGAGGAAAATGGATTGCCAACATTTTAGAATTTGACATTGAAATAAAACCTACAAAATTGATAAAAGGCCAAGGTTTGGCTAAATTAATGTCTGAAACAAATTTCCAAGCCTTGGACATCAACCAACTGGACAGTGAACCAGAGCTGGCGACTCCAAAGATCAATGTAGCCTTTGAACAATCCCCTTGGTATTCTGATATATGTTATGTGTTACAAAACCTGTGTGCTCCCCCAGGACTGTCCAGAACTAAATGTAGGTTCCTAAAAATGAAAGCTTCAAAATTTTGTGTCATGGATGGCAATTTGCTTTGGAAAAACGATGAGGGTATATTGTTAAATTGTTTAATTGAAAATGAGACTAACAAAATCATGGAAGAATTTCATGCAGGTGATTGTGGTGGACACTTGTATTGGAAATCCACTGTGGATAAAATACTGAGGGCTGGTTTCTATTGGCCCACTTTGTTCTCTGATGTTAAAAGTTTCACTACCTCATGCCATAAGTGTCAAATATTTGAGGGAAAGAGAAAGTTGCTGCCACTTCCTTTGAGGCCTATTGCAACAGAGAGACCTTTCCAACAATGGGGCTTGGATTTTATTGGGGAAATTCATCCCTCATCTTCAGGCCAACACAGATGAATCCTCACAGCCACAGACTACTTCACCAAATGGATTGAGGCCATCCCATGTAGACAGGCGAATGATTCAACAATCATTCAGTTTTTGGATAAAAATATATTGTCTAGATTTGGCTGCCCCAACAAGATAATAACAGACAATGCTGCTCCTTTTAGATCCAAGAAGATGGTGAACTTCTGCCACAAATTTCACATTACTTTGGGCCATTCTACTGCATACTACCCTCAAGGAAATGGCCTAGCTGAATCATCAAATAAAAGCCTTGTGAACATCATAAAGAAGGTGTTGGAAGAAAATAAAAAGAATTGGCATAAGAAGCTTGTGAATGCCTTATGGGCAGATAGACTAACAAGCAAGAGATCAATTGGGGTCAGCCCATATGAGTTAGTCTATGGATTAGAAGCCAAATTCCCTTCATCACTAGGGATCCCTGTTATGAAACTACTTCAAGAGAGTCAAGCTGAGCCCAATGATATGCAAAGGAGGGTAAATCAAATTATATGTTTACAGCAAACTAGAGATCAAGTTTATAGCAGAGTTCAAGTTTTACAAGAAAAGTTAAAGAAGGCTTTTGATAGAAGAACTAAGGCTGAAGATTTCAACATGGGTGACAAAGTCCTCAAGTGGGATTCAAGAAGGGAAGATAAAGGAAAACATGGAAAATTTGACTCCCTTTGGAGAGGACCATTTGTCATCCAAGCAGTACAAGGAAACAACACTTACTTCCTTAAGAATCTTGATGAAACTGATTTGGATGAAGGTCCTGTGAATGGCAGGATGTTGAAGCATTATTTTGACTACTTTCCATGAACATAGCATGGCTGTTCCCCTGTACATAATCTGTTGTATATAATAATCTGCTGTGTATAATGTTTTCTCTCAGTATGTGAATAGCTTAGTTTGAAAGGTCTTGCAGAATCAGGAAAAGGCTTTAATTCAGCAAGTTCCATAAATATGACACTTTACAATTTTTGAGGTTTTAAGGAAGAAAAACTCCAAGTCTTGGTAAAGAGTAGTCAAAGGGCCAAGGTATTTTGACCTGCTGTTCTTGGTCTTTCAAATGGAAAAACCATCCCCACGTGGAGCCACTGTTAGATACCTATACCAATAGGTTTCATATTTCATGATTGGCAAATGAAAGTTCCAAATATGCTCTGCTTTGGTGACGCAAAGATCCCATATTTCCAAGAGAATGCAATATGTGTACATAGCTTGATGTTGACTGAATTTTGGATGGATGGTCCAACAGCCTAATCTAGATCATGCCATGTTTCAATTTTCTGTTGTAGAATAGAGAAAGAAGTCTGCCCAAACTGTTTAATCTTGGCAGACCAATAGTTAGGTAGAGAATTAAGGTTCCCAACTGCTTAATCTGGGGCCTTGGAAGCAATAAGGGTAGTTCTAGATAGAAAATCAAAAGAAAAGCCAAAGGAAAAGAAAAGGCACATAAGGGTCTGCAAGTCTAAGTGCACCCTCCTAGAAGAAACAAAAAATGCTAGGCAAGTAGATGGGTAGGTAGATGGGGTTGCAGTAATGTCATTCCTTTCAACTGAATCTTGCTGGTCAAAATAAGGAAAGCATCAATGGATAGAAAAGCTCCTCTTCTCTATCACTTTGCAGCAACACAATGGAGCATGTCTAACTTCCTTTTCCCCCTTTTTCACATTCATCACTAACATCCCTACACCAGTTGTGTTCATGAAAGAATTCAAGGTTTTATGTTGGTTCTTGTTTCTTTAAGAGCCACATTTCTTGTCTAAAATTCTTTTCATTTTGATCTACTTCCTGAGCTAATTTGTTTTCATATAAAACTTAGTGTTTCACCCCTTCCCCCACTCATACTAACCCCTAACTTCTTATTATCTAAATCCCCTATGTTCCCCTTTTTTCCTACTATTATAAACACTATGGTGTATAAACCCCAAGCATTCTATAAATATCCCTTCCCCTTTGGCATTATAGCCATATGTTCACAGTCAGGGATTAAAGTGACATCTGGTCAGTTTAAGAACCCAAACCCTACCCCTCTTCCCCCTTCAGAAGTCATTTAAACCATTTAACCCTTCATTTGCAAAAGAACCTTGTAAAAAACCCCATTTTTACCCCTAACCGCTCTATTTGCAAAAATACATAAAAAACCCACTTTTCCGTCTTACCCAAAGTATGGGCGCAATACATATTTTCATAAAAATACATTGAAAAACCATATAAATTCGCCAAACTCCAAAGGTCCCCGCCGGGCACGTATTCCAAAGAAAATATTATTTTATTCCCCGCCCCCTTCCGTATTGTCCTGGCACCTTGGCGATCCGTCGACCGTTAGATCTGGCTCTTTTCATCGGACGGCCCACATACATATCAGGTCGGGCCCGACGTCCGTGAGATAGCACCCGAGAAACTGTCAGAGGGTGACGTCAGGCCTCTGCCACGCGTCGCCCCCACAATTTCTCGGGTCGCCCTCTGACAAAACCACAACCGTATCAATAGCGGTCCGAGAAAAACCATTACCGCTTCTGGTTTACCACTGGTCCTGCCATGCCAACGTCATCACCACGTCAGGCCCACGTCATTGCTACCTCGCCGCCGTGTCAGCACCCCTGTCCGCCACCGCTCCGACCTGTCCGCCACCTCACCATCCCCATGGACCACCCACAGGCCGCCACATCACTCGGTGACGTCATGCTGACGTCATCCGACCCTGACCCCACCTGATGACGTCATGCTGACGTCATCCAAAAAAAGCGCCAATGTTCCAAAAATCCATATTTTCGCCAAAAAACCGTGTTTTTCTCACTTTTTGCGAAAACGACTGTTGCTCACCTCTGCATGTATTTTACGACCAATCTATCGCCAACCTGCAAGAATCGACCTGAAGACCGTTGGCACGCCAAATCCACCTGCATTTGTCACCATTGCCAGCAATTCACGAGGTATTTATCCGAATTATTCCTCCTGCGCCTGGTTTTGTCCATAAATCTTCAAAGATAGTTTAAAGGAGTGAAAAAACACAGCATTTACCGGCAAATCCCAGTGTCTAGCCTCCATTTTCAACTGTTGAAATGAAATTCACCTGCAGAGCCTTGTTTATCCAAGTTTTTTGACCAAACCTGCAATCTGTCCACGCATTCGTGGACTTAAAACCCAAGCTTCTATAATTCACCGTGAAGAGAGTTTTTTAAGGCCAAGCATTTGCTCTAGCAGTGTTTTGTGCACTGTTTCAATTGCTGCCACTGCCACTCTACCCTCTGTTCCTCAGTGAGTCACTTCTCTGGTCCAAGAAATACTCCTCTGTGTCGCTCTGTTCAGTAACACTAGTTCACATACAATCAGAGGCCTTATTAGCCATGGAAACACCAATAGCCCTGAACATTCAACCTCTGAATGCCCCACAAAGAGAGTTAGAATGGAAAGCCCTGGGTGATTTAGATTATCAGATGTTAGACTGGTTCCCAATGGGTTCTAAGTTTAATATTCATATGCTAAATGAATTAAAAGCTCAACACCTCAGTGGAGCTGATATTTTAGGGATTTGGGACTCCAACTTGCCCATTTACAACCTCCCTCAAGTCAATGCCCTTCCAGACTTGATCCATAGATGCTGTGAATGCTATGATCCATGCCAGAGAGCTGTTCTCAGTCCTACAGGCTCAGTCTTGTTCCATATCACCCCTGAGGCCTAAATGAGATGCTGCACTTTCACACTGCAAGACCATTGACTCCTCTCTCCATGTTGGACTTAGTAAAGAAGGGAAGCAATTTGTCCAGTGCCCAGATCATCAAAATCAATCAGTTATTCATACAGCCAAGCTCTGAAACTGTGAGAACACCTCCTATTGGACATCCATATCTCAATGACTTGGGGAGGATGCTGGTGGATTTGATCAGCTATGTCCTGGGGTACAAGGGAGTTGAGGATGTTGATGACACCATAATGGCCATGCTGTCCATATTTTCTCCTGGAAAGCCTCCTGTTGTACACTATGACTATGCTGAGTATATTGCAAACAAGATTCATGAACAACTGATGAATCTAGAAAGGGAAAAGGTGTTCAGATACACCTCATACATCTATCATCTGTTCCTATTTTATCAACCAGATAGTTTCCCCATTCCCCTCAAGAAACTTGATGCCCAGGGAAATCCAAGGTCGGTTGTGTTTTGGACTTCAGTTTTTCATTGCACCTCTCAATCACCATACACATACTGTGAATTCATAGACCTGTTCATTCATCCAGCTATGACATTTTTATATGGTGTTCCTCCTCCAAGATTGAATGATGAAATGCAAAGAGTTCTCCATCTCTCTAAGGCCTACAGCATTGGTGATTGGTACTTTTACCAACACCATACAGTAATCAGAATATATGGCTGTGAGTTGAACCCTTATAGGTTGCTAAAATATGTCCCTATGAGACGTTTTGCCTTAGAATACTTCAGGCAGTTTGGAAATGCAGACTTTGTCCATTTCCAAAGTAAAAACAAGAAGGTGCAACTGAAAGTAAGGAACCAGCTAGGGAGGGATGGAAGGCAGCAGATATGATCCTAGAGGGCCTCCAATTGAAAACCAGTTTCCAATGGGCACCTTATGACCCTAATCATTTTATTTCCCTCAGGAGGGTAAAATACAAATTGGGTGGCTATGCTCATGTAAGACTGCCTCATATTGAAAAGCATGCCAATTCATTGAGCTGGAAAGAGGGCACTCTAGAAGAGCCAATCACTAGAGAGCAAATGCTAGAAAGAGAGGCTAGGAATATTCAAAAAGAGGCTGACTTGGAAACTTGTGGGCAGGTTTCCTCCTCATATCAAAGGCAGCTTGGAGCAGCTGCATCATCTTCAACAGCACATCAGCAAACAGCCAAGGCCACTCATCAGGATTCAAGCAAAGGCAAAGAGAAACAAATGGAACAGGAACAGCCACCTCCCATGACAGAAAAGCAAGCAGAAAAAGAGGTGGAGCAGCAAGAAGAACATAGACAGGAGCAGCCTGTGCAGCAAGGGCAAACAGTTGAAGCCCCAATATCCACTGGGCAGCAGCCACAACAAACTGTGCCTCCTAGGCAAGAAACTACAGTGGAAACCTCCATCCTTCAGACACCTCAAAATGAAGAAAGAAATAGAAAGAGGGACAGAGAGGAGGAGACTCCCCTCACCACATCTATAAGTCAAGGGGAGAAAAGGCACAGAATGAATCCCCTCTTTGAGGAAGAAATGCCTATTGGGCAATCTTTGGGCATGGGCCCACCAAGCATGGAAGCATCGGCAAGTTCCTTTCAATAGGAACAAGAAAGGATAATTGGAGGAGAAGTCATCTCCTCAAGCCACCAAAGAGGAGGAACAGTAGTTTGAGGAGGTTCCTCAAGATTGATTATTTGTGGAGGGGGCTGAGATGTTTGGCCTCCTTCCTTCTGTTGTAGGGCTGCCTGCAGTACAGCCTCTGATTCTCCCAATTTCTCTTGTGTCTGGATCAGCTGCTTGTACAATGATACCAGCATAGTTGCTGCATCTTGGTCATGCCTTAGCTAGGCAACCTCTTCTGTTTGAGGATGAAGAGTTGCTGGGATCTTGATCATCTTTCTCAATGCTGCCATATCTGCATCCCTCAATTTC
>Ga0115851_102176_pt1 | contig 10358 bp, 6 predicted proteins | sample InSIn2gowninarea_FD_83865 | JGI IMG/M metagenome (GOLD analysis project Ga0115851, IMG submission 83865)
CTGTCACTAGCGTCTCAGTTGGCGACCCTGTAGTGCTGAGTTATACGTACTGCGGAGCGTGTGATTTATGTACCAGTGCGACTGATGGGGCTGTTTATTGTCAGGAGTTTAATGAGCTTAATGTGCTGTGTAAGGAGAAAGTTTTTCGTACTACTGATGGCGGAGAAGAGGTTGGGGGGAAGTTTTTTGGGCAGAGCAGTTATGCTAGTTTGAGTCTTGTGGAGGAGAAGAGTGTCGTTAACGTTAAGGATTTACTGGAGGGCGGGGATGAGGAGTTGAAGTTATTTGCGCCGCTTGGGTGCGGGTTGATGACGGGGAGTGGGGCTGTTGTTAATGCTGCGAGACCGACGAAGGATGATGTTATTGTTGTTACGGGGATGGGGGCTGTGGGGTTGGCGGCGGTGATGACGGCGGGGCGGATTGTGGGGTGTAGCGCTGTTATTGCGGTTGATCGGGTTGCGAGTCGGTTGGAGATTGCGAAGGAGTTGGGGGCTACACATGTGTTTGATACGAGTGGGATGGATGTTAACGCGGAGGGGTTTGGGACGGATTTTGTGAAGGGGGTTAGGGCGTTGGTTGGTGGTGAGGAGGCGAGGATTAAGTTTGGGATTGATACGACGGGGGTGTTGCCGCTTGTGAATGCCGTGGTTAAGACGTTGAGTAAAAGGGGGAAGTTGATTCAGATTGGGGTGCCGGTTCCGAATCCTACGGCCGTGATGCAGTTGGATATGCAGGAGTTGTTTAGTGGGACGAAAGCGATTGAGGCGCACTTTTTGGGCGAGTGTTTGGCGAAGGATCATATCCCGAAGATGATTGAATGGTACCGACAGGGTAAGTTCTCGTTTGATAAGATTGTGCGGTTCTATCCTGCCAAGGATGTTGCAAGGGCTGTGGAGGATATGAAGACGGAGGTGATCAAACCTATTCTGGTCCACTAGCGGTGATAGTGGGATGCTATCTATTCTGCTTAGGCACTGGAATCTGTTCTCATCTGGCTAAGAGAGGCTAGAACCTGCTCCTTACTCCATTTCTCCTTCAGCGCTCGCAAAACCATCTCGGTCTCACTTTCTGGGGCCATTCCACCTGGTGCTGGCGGTCGATTGTCCAAGTTCGAAGGAAACGGATATCCAAGACTCATGGCCTGAACACAGCATACCACCTCCTGGCTAGTCACACCTGCTTTGTCGGCTTTGCGTCGTAGTTCAGCCCAACACTTCTCGATGGTCTTAGCAGTGTTGATAGTTTCCATCGTCTTGCCAAATGCGCTGCTGATTTGAAGCAAATTCGCACTTCGATCGATTCCTCCAGGTCCTGGCGCTGTTTGATTTTCTCCAGCAGCGTGGAAAAGTGCAGGGTTGAAGAAAACTCCGTCGCCTTTCTCAAGCGGTGCACTGACCCAATTCGCGTGGAAGTAGTCCTTGACAGCGTCTGTCCGCCACAACATGTAACCGTCCTCCAGCATCTGTGAGAACGGTAAGAACCTGGTCGGACCACTCTCTAGCGGCATATCCGTGTGTGCGACAGCACCTTGTAACGTCAGGAACTGACTCGTGTGGTGCACAGATTTTGGCCAGCGTGAGCATGCCTCAGCCGTCTGAAAACCAAGGTGGTAGTCACGATGTGGCATTTGTGGTGCCCCACCAGGTTTGACGATGTTCACTTGAGCAGTTATTTGGTATGCTGGACCGAGCCATGCCTCACTGACGTGAGACAGCCAGGGATTTGAGTAGTACTGGACGAAGGAGGAGGGATCGTGCTCGGCATGCTTTTGGAAGGAGTTCCAGATGCGGCTGTTCTTGCCAGAAGCAGCGAAATGGTCACCACGGGCATGAGAGGCCTCAGAGGCGATGATGAAGTCGAAGACTTTATTGACGTGGTCGATGAGAATGAGGTCGGTGTAGAAATGCTTGAGGACGAAGACGCCTGGGCCGTAGTGAAGCAGGTGGTACCATTCGTCTTGGAGAGCGTTAACTTGAGTAGCGTCGTTAGATGAAAAAGAGGTCAAATCGTAGATAGGAATGTTTGAGACTACAGCTTTGCTGTGTGGATAGTCGGATTTACTTGTTGTGTTTGAGCATAGTGAGATAAGGTGGTCAATGTTGGGCTCCTGTGAGGGAAGATCATAGAGTCGAGATGGTCGACCATGAATGTGGCCGTTAACAGATGTGTGGCCATTGACAGGTGTGTCGCCGTTAATAGGTGCCATGCTGGTTTATCAGAACACAATGATATCAGTAGATACGAGGTACGTATTGAAAATGATGGTGAATGCTTCATATATAAGTAGTAGGTACATACCTACCTCGCCACCTGTAATGGCAGCGGAACTGTTACTGAAAGCGGTTCGACGTGGGGCGGCAACAATTACTGTATTGGTACGTACCAGAACTTGTCGGCAGGCTGTCGGCATCGTCTGAAGGTCGAATTTGTAGATGGTCGACACCAGAAGCACCCAAGGCTGTAATGTTCAGTGGTCAAATAATTGCCGAAGGCAACAGCTTGCCCTATGAAGCAGCAATCGATTCTTTTATCTATAACATACGTATGTATATCGTAAGTCAAGAGTCGATGTTGAATAAGGAACTAAAGTGGAAAGAAGTAATTCGTTCAGTAAAAGCAGATGCTGTTCATTCAGATATAAATGCCAATGCTATATACTCTAACCGCTATACAACCGATTCGTTGACTCATTGATCCTTCACATACTATCCCTGATCTTCTAGTGGCCGACAGCGATTGTTCGTGGACCATTCTTGATTCTCTCCTTGATTTCAGCTGATCGCTCCTTTCGCAACTTGTTGGCGAATTTGACACCGAAACCATGTTGGAAAACTTCTCGGATTTCCTCCAAAGTCAAGCCGGAAACTTCAGGGTAGAAGAAGTAGATCAAGACCCATCCAATAGCACAGATAGCGGCGTAAAAACCGAATGCACCACATGGGGTGATACCCTTCATCATGGACAAGAAAGTGGAGGAAACGATAATGTTGGAGCCCCAGCATGAGCAAGTCAACCACATGGTACCCATGGCTCGGACTTCGAGTGGGAAGAAATCTGTGCTCATCCAGGCAGTGTTGCCGACAGAGACACCGTAGAAGAGGACGAACCAGATAATGAAGACGAGGACGACAATGGCGGGTGTTTTGATGTTGTTGCTGGTGACTACCAATGTTGATCGATCAATTGGAATGAAGCTGAAAGCGATAGCGACAGCAAGCAGACCAACGGCCATTCCCCAGACAGTGGAAATGAGGACTCGTCGACGACCAACGGGATCAACCAACATCATGTTCAACCAAGTCATGGCAAAGTTGCCTCCAGCTACGACAAGACCGACAGCCACTGGGTTGCTGAATCCGACAATCTCGAAGAGAGTGCTAGAGTAGTACATGAGGACGTTGAAACTAAAGTTAATGTTAGCAAATGGATTGAATTATTGTTCAGACTTGCAACTTACCCAGACATTTGAGAGATAACCATAAGACCACAGGCGCAGACGAGAGCTCGGAGGTTGGAAGGAATAGTGTGGAGCTGCTTGATCTTCGACCATCTAGTTTCGCTGTAGTTCAATTCCTTGGACTCCTCGCAAGCCTGGTGAATGAGGGCAACCTTGTCCTTGACTTGCTGGTCAGTTGCACCGGCGTAGATCTTTCGAATGACGGACTCGGCCTCTTGCAGCTTGCCGTGCCAGACAAGTTGTCGCGGTGACTCCGGGCAGAAAGGAAGAACACAGGCAAGGATGACGGATGGAACACCACCAAGTCCGACCATGTATCGCCATCCGTGTGGAACATGGGCAAATGCTGCACCAATACCGTAACTGATAACTTGTCCACCAGTAATCGACATGTTGTTAAGACCGATCAATCGTCCTCGAGCTTTGGTGGGAGCGATTTCTGCAATGTAGAGAGGCACCACCATGGCGGCTGAACCGACACCGAATCCGACAACGAGTCGACCAATGACCATCTGAGCAATGCTGTAAGAAGTTGCTTGGAGGATAGCACCGATGGTGAAGAGAGCGCAGCCGACGTAAATGGCAATCTTGCGTCCATACTTGTCAGCAGTAAGACCAGCAATGATAGCACCAATGAAGGCACCGCCGGAGCACAAGGATGTAATGGCTTCCTTCTCACTGGCTGAGGTTGGTCGGCCGTTGAGATCGTTGCCAAGGTAGACAAGGACAGCGCTGATGATACCAGTGTCGTAGCCGAAAAGACTGCCCGCAACAGATGCGGTGAAAGCTACAAGCCAGACGAACCAACTAGTAGGAAGCTCTTCGATCGTGTCGAATCTGTTGAGTTCCGCCGTCAAGTGTGTTTTGTCAGGCAAGACCATGGCTAAGTTGGCCTGGTCAAAACTGCTTCGTCGTCGTTCCCTGGGTTGATACTCATCGTGAGTAACTCCCGACTTCTCGTTGATCTTTTCGTCGACCATTTTGATGGAAATTGTTTCCAAGGAAGTGATCTGGAAGGGTAGAGTGGAGAAAGTGAAGTTGAGGTCTTCCTTATACTCCTCTTGATGGGATTGTTGGTTGATGGAGGGAGAACTTGAGGACAGTCCGAGATAGATCGAAGCTATATAGACATTTCCACTCATGAGCAAAAATTTCCAAGCTTCTAGCTAGAACTCTAATGACGTGCCCCAGATGCGTGGAGAAGTCCCCATGGGAAGGCTTATGCGGGACAAATGGTACAGAGTATTGATCGCCGGGGTCTAGCCGTTCCTCCACCCACCCGAGAGGGTAAAGGTGGTCCTGCGCAATTGGAGACGATCGGCGACTAGGGCCAATCCTTGAGACAGGATCGCCTGCGTTTTACTCTTTCGGGTATCTAATCGGCGAGTCGCAGAAGATGTGCGGATATGAAGTATCCATCTTCTGCAGGTTAAGCGTGACCGATTGGTGTGCTCTCGTGATCAAGTTCTCCTCGGCTTCTTATACTGTACAGTAGTATTTCAAAGTGGATGAATCAGTTTATATCTTCCGATTCGCGGAACGAGCAATCTTCGCGCAACGATAGGTCGGTCACTCTTCGGAAAGCTTATATGCTTGAACACTTTACAAGAGGGGTGGCGGAGTGTGAACCCCAACGAATAGATACTGATATCAAACTGCCTCGTTCCAGCTCCTCGAAATGCCAAGCGGCTCATGCTTCCGGGTCTACCTCGCAGATCTCAGCCCAGATCTTGACAGCCTCATGAGACCACCCTTGCTGCATACACCGATGAGAGTACCTTGACAACTCATCACTGAATCGAGATTCAACCAGTATCCATGTGATTGATCGATACAACTGAAGCCGATTCGTCAAATACTATTGCGTCCTCTCGATTCCAGGCACGCTTGAGACTTGACGCAATTCGATGCATCGGGTAAGCGTGACGATCAGCCATGAGAGCTAGGATGCCTAGCAATGCGTCTTGCTCATCCGGCTCTTCAAAATACTCGCCTAGAACCGAGATTGCCAGGCATGCATTGATCAAACTGGGCGGACAGTGGCGATTGCTTACGGCTATTCCACACAACCGAAACAGGATCTTTTTGGTAGACGACAAGAAAGCAGTCGTCGCGGCAATGAAACCGTGCCCCAACTTTGGCCGTGTAGGATTGAAAACCTCCAAAAGCATCCGTGCAAGCTCCACATAAGTCGTACCACATACGTGGCAGGGATCTAGAAACCAAATTTCGGGGAAGACATCGCCGCGAGCGATGTTGGGTTCGCAGCAATATGTCGGCTCGAATGACGAGGGCAACAAAAGGCACAAGCGCCGTTCGTAGTCACGCAGCTCAGACCATCGTTCCTGACTGGTGTACGCTGGCAATACCTTTCCATCACTGCTTTCGCTTCCGTAGCAGAACTCCAGAACATCCGCACAAAACGTGACCATCCGGTTTGCCCATACAGCATCTATTGCTGGTGTGAGCTGACGGAAAGCATCGCAACGAGACAACGGAAATCGAACAGGCTGTTGTTTCAGAAACGCGGCGTGCAACTCTTGCCTAAAGGCTGTCCAGAAGCACGCTTGTCGCAGTCCGTTTGCACCTAAATCGTCGGCAGCGGCGCTAAGCCGATGAGCCGAAGATGCCATGCTCGCTGCCGGCGACGACTGAAAGAGCGGCTCCTCCGTTCTCGTTTCCGGATGGAAGACTTCTGGCGAGCTGTGAGGAAGAACTATCTTTGGAGGTACTTGAGCTTGAATGAAAACGCTCGCAATCCTGAGAAAGAGTTGCTGGTCCTCCAGCTCGGACTGCATACTCGTATCCATTTCCTCGTCCGTCCGTAGCGCCACCACGGCCGCGAGCAACGTTTCATCGTACAACTTTCTAGGATCCATACTCAGGTGTAGCAGATCGTGGATACATTCGTTATGATAAGGCACTGCAAATTCGTCCTTCAACTCTGGCATCAGAATGTCGTTCCATTGAACAATACCCGCCGCATTCCGGAAGCGCTTGTTTCGAGCAAGATTACGAGCGGAGATGGTTAATAATGCACTTCGAAGTGGTCCCGGTTCTCGTGCTTTTTGCGGGACTACTGTTGCAAAGTGTCGGTCAGGATCACAAAGATCGAACCACGGCGCTAGTTCTTCGTGGAAGTAGCGTAGTAAGACGTTTTCGAGGTAAGGTTGAGAATTCTCGGGAGGAGTATTTGAAGGCGACTTGACTAGGCTGTCCAGATAGCGAGGGATAGTCCTAGGTACCATTCTCTGCGAAGATGCGTGCGAGGACACTGTCGAAGCTCTGTCGGAGCTGAATACTCTACTCAACGCGTGTACGTCGGTGGGAGACCTCATCGTAACAGGCAGAGGCACTTGAAATTGGCCAGCATCGGTAGTGAGTATGTTCTGAACATCATGCTCGTGAACGTCATGCCCGAATATATCGTAACCATTAGAGGTGTGGTCTGCTTGTTCCATGCCATACTCGGACACATCAGGCTCCGTTGGAGTATGTGTAGCGGTCTCGGTTGAAGGCGCGGAAGTTGAACGTGGTATAGCTGCAGGCTCCTGATCGCCAAAGTCACCAACGAATTGTAGAGGCTTGTTGACGACTGGATGAGAGAGCTTCTTCATATGGGTATGAAATTTGGCAGCAGACACATCCCGAAATCGGATGTTTTTCCTGTTCCTCACACATTCATGACCCGATTTGACGCACCTCTGACATTTATCACCCTCATAAACGCATTTCAGATGTTGTGCGCGACAGCGATCACATGGCTTCAAATCGCCATGCCTGCGAGGCTTCTTGTCATCGAGGACCTGTGTCACTTGAACCGTCTCGTCCTGATTGATATTGACATCCGACATTGCCCTGATCTTCCACCATTCAGAACGAAGCCTTGCGGAGGTGAAGGCGGTCCAAATGCTAGATCATTGATGTTGGGGTGGCCAAGTGAGGTGACGCTATTTTCGAGCTAAGCTTTACCTAGCGCCGATATTGTGCTTTACAGTAAGCAGACAGGCGCACACTATGGGGGGAACATTCATGTCGTGTTATGGCAGGATGTTGAGGATGGGACTCGACTGTGAGTAGCTCAGCCTCGGCCAGAGATCTGTCACCAATGCTAAACACGACAGCAACAGATCAGTCTGGTATGAAGGGTGTCCACCCAGCTTCCCCTCAATAAAGGTGAGGTACACGTGATACCCCACAGCTTGGCGCACAACCAGTGGCACTGGCACATGATATTGTTCTACTATCGTTCTATGGATACCCAACCACCTCGTCGATGCCTGCTTTACGAGGTGGTGTCAACGCCATTTTTGTTCCATTTACACTGCATAGATAATACTCATCGGGCAAGCCGAAACTCCGATATAATTTGGCCTGTTGAACCTTTACCTTCAGTATATGAATTGCCACGGTTTGTGAATGCTGACCTCGCGGGTGATGTTATCTCGAAGACATCAGTGGCTGCGTAAAGTTGCCAGGCTTACTCCTACGAATCCTGTCTGACGAGTGTTTTTCTTATTACAGTACTAACTCTGTGACCTGCTCGTCAATCTAAAATTTGACTCCGGACCCAACCTTTACAAAGTACGACTGTTTTGTGTTTCAATGTTGTCATCACACAATTCTGTTCGTTACGATCATAGTTAAATTGCTCTGCATGCTATGGCCGATGGCCGTTCATGAGATCTCGACAAACACAACGCGGCTGGCACAGAAGGAAACATGAGCTTTTCCTGTCTTCTGTCCGTGACCTTTCCCGTATGATAGTATGGTGTTGAGGCAGCCTCCTCCACAGACGTGTCCAAACACTACTGCATGTGATGGACTTTTGTCTCTGAAGTGCCGTGTACAATTCATACCAAGGGAGTGCGGAATTGAGGTCGCACACGAAAATGGAGCATAGGTATCAATCTGAGTATAGCCTCTATCACAAGCGACGCACCGACAAAATACAAATAGCGCATGGTCATTTTGGACCAACGCTAGTGGATGTTACCTAGGTTTTCTGAGATACCAATGGGAATTCGGTTAATGACTCTGCGGCGTTTCAGCCTCCATCACTTCGAAGCTCCCGCAGATTAGTGCAGAGCTTACTGTCGGAAGAGGTGGATATGGTCACAAAGAGGTAAGCTTCTGGAACAAAGCATGGAAAATCTATGCATGCAGGTGTCATGCATGCTTCGGCGCTCACTTGCCATTCCTGGAAGTGTGCATACGTTGCTTTCGAGTCGTTCGCTAGTAGCCCGACGGCGATCTCGACGGTAGTTGTGAGCGGCCCGAATGCTTGGCATCCGCCCGGCAATGGAAAGACGAGGCTCATTCAATCGAGGAAAGAATATTCCTTTGCACGTGATCGTTATTGGACAGCATCAAGATACAGTCGTTGAGATATACTGCTAATAAATCGTTACGAGTCCTGCCCTGCTCAAAGGCGTTTCACACCAGTTATCGACACTCGCAGCAACATGGACAAGCTTGTCTTCCATCAGAATGACTTCAATCTTTACAGCACTTTCTTGAGAGAGGCGCTCGACAAAAGCTTGACCATCAACGATCTCTCCAATATTCTTCAACGGCGTATCTGAACCATGGAAATATGGCTTGGTCGTGAAGTGCTCCCACATGAAGAAGTCGGCGGTCGACCCTGTCACCCCATCTCTCAAGTCCTTGAATGGTCCAAGAGGCACAATAGTCAGACCTTCCGACTTGCTGTCTTTAGTCTGCCTCAACCAACCTTGCTGCTCAGCCAACACAAATGCCATAACATGACTACCACTTCCCATCCTACTCACACCAACACGTCTATGCTGTTTAAGATCATCAACCGAATTAATCCCATCTCTATTTCGGCCCGTCACAACAGCCCAGCGCAAAGGGTTCTGCACCCAAGACCCGACAATATTATATCCTCGCTCTTTCTGACCTTGCGCAGTCATCAGTCCAGCCACCCATCCCTCCGTCAACCCAATAGCTAAATCAATCTCATCACTCCGTAGCGAAGTAATCATATGCCCCGTCCCTGAAGGAAACGGAACTAACTCAACAGGATCCGTAAATTGAGGCTTCGCAAGGTGTAACGGCAGGAGGTAGTGTTCTGGCACATAGCCGATCCGGATAGTCTTGTTGCTGCCATTATTACTGGCCATACTTGCGAATGCACGACGTGATGCGGGTGATGGTCTTGAGCGAGCAAGAAATGAAAGCATAACCAGCTTGCAGCGAGTACTATTGTAGTACATGCACAGGTCCAGCCCGGCTTTGTGTCTGCAGGACCAAACACCAAATCAAACGGAAATGTCAAGTTGACGTGTTGCAATGCGATGATGCAACCTCAACGCTAATTGTAGTAATGAGAAGCAGATCAGCCAAAAATAGATTCTCTCTACTTGTAAAAATGGAAGTTCTTAGTACTCCCTCACGCGCTACCATCTCACGACTGAGAAATAACTATATTAAAGCTAAGTATGCATCTAGGTAATAAGGTAGCTACAAACACCTATACAACATGACTTAGCCCCTCTACGACGAGGTTCAAGTTCAAACCAAAGGCCATTGCGCCTTCTAGATCTATCTACTCTCTCAATGTACCCCTTGTCTACAGACGAGTTCCTTCTGTAGAGATCCTATACTACCTCCTCACAAAACATCCCGAACCCCGCTCTGAAGCATTGTTACCCATGCACACTGCGTAGGCGGCTAGCTCTCGTATTAGGGCTTGGCAGAAGACAGGCTTCCGTAACCTCGCAAGACTGAACCTCTCGGACGCCTGGAGAGGACAGCAAATTCGACAATGACCCTAGCGCCTATGAATGGGACAAGGGAAGGTCAAAATGTATACGGAGACACCTACGTCTCTGGTGCTGCGCATGTACATTTGGGCAACGTGTACACGCGCAATAAC
>Ga0115851_102178_pt1 | contig 10355 bp, 8 predicted proteins | sample InSIn2gowninarea_FD_83865 | JGI IMG/M metagenome (GOLD analysis project Ga0115851, IMG submission 83865)
CATTTTTGATTTCGTGCAATTTACTTCTGTTTGATTTGTTTGTATTTGTTTCTAATACAATCTGTTCATCATCATGAACATGATGTACTTTTTTTTAATTGAAATATCTATTACCTATCAAAAAAAAAAGAAAAAAGAAAAAGAAAGAGTCTATATATATTTGCGTTCAATTTACTCAAAGAGAGATGGAATTGATTAATAAAATTATTGAGTGTTTTGAGCATTGAGACATGGTAGCCTTTGTGTGTTATTTTCTCCATTTCTCTTCTGTCTTTTCTTCTTCTCTTTATTGTGTTACTAATCACGGGTACTGTTTATACAGCCCCTGAACACAATAAAATCCTCTCTATTCCTTCGTCCATACAACCCCAAATCAAGCCCTTTCTTTTACCTATCAAAACCCTAAAACCCTACATACTTCTACCAAATTGCCATCAAATAACTCACCGAACATCTTTTAATTCTTAACACAACCTCATAAACCTTTATTCAACAATTACAATTCCAAAACCATAGGTCTACAATTACTGCTATCCCTACCACAAGCATACATAGACAAATTCTCCAATTTGTCATATGTCAACCTAGACTTGAACGAGTTCTCAAAAAATATTTATGAATTTAAGATATGCAGGCACATATTGACACATGTATAGCTAACATATAGCTGCATCCAACTTATGTTCAAGTATCCCTGGATTACAGCATACCCCCCATTTTTGGTCATAATGGGAAACCCTGTTTATCATGCAGCTACCATAAGGAAGATAATCAAGCAACATCATATATTTGGGTTTCCCTACAACTTTTGGAAGTGTGGGCATGATAATATACCCCTCAAATGCACTTTTTTTTTGGGCTAAGAATATACCCTCAAATACATTTAAATCAGATGTATGTACTTCTTTTCTTTTTTAATAATTTGATAGTTGGGGGAGAGTGGGATTTAAACCCTAGACATCTCCGTTGGAAACACCAAGAAGTGCCAATTAATCAGATATATGTACTAAATGTACATATGTAAGTATCTATGTATGCATATGAGGATGTGAATGTGTATGTCTGCATGCACATGTAGGCATATTACAGCCAAGAAACTCAAGCAGCAATCTCGTTCTACCTCCCACTTGCCCACGCCAAGACATGGCTGATATATTTTTTATTCACATTCCCTTCACAACCTAGGCCAAAATTATGAAGTACATAAATAAAACAGCACGTTTAAAACACATATGTCACTCATATTTAACAGTTCATGCAATAAGGAAACCTCTGTTCCTAGATACTAAAGTAATCAATCTCTTATCATTTTCCTCATGGGAAATATTTGTTGGGTTGTATCTCATTGATAAGCTGGTTAAGAACATATCTGGCTTGTAAAGCACACATCTCAAACCCATATGCTAAAAACATTCTGATCTGCCCAATGTAATATTAATTTCCAATCCAAATGATATTAGACAATAAAAGACAAGTCAATTTGCAAAATATTCTGACCTTCAGAAGATTCACTGTATTAAGACCAGCAGGCCGACTTTTGCTTTCCTGTTTTTCTGATATTTCAGTAACTTCTAAAATTCCATCTTCCATTACTAACTTTTGAAACATCGTAGCAACCTGCAACATGTACAAGTATAACTCTTATTATGTTTGCCAAAAGTTAAGAAAGAGAACTGCAAAGCTAACGCAAATAAGGGCTCACATCTAAGTCGAACAACTTGTCACGCTCCCATTCTAGCTGAAGTTCATAACCATTTTGTATCATGTAAGGTTGCAAAGCCCAAAACTTCTCTGGCTTAAAAGTAGTTATTTGCAAATAACGCTGTACACAAAACCCAAGTGTAGGAGTCTGACATGGTCCGTAGCTGAAACAAGTAATTCATAAGCACAATTTATTGATGACTGAAATTAAAATTAGAACGCAGATAGAATTATGTCAATTAATAACATAGCTTCATGGAAATTATTTTAAACTAACTTATAACCCATGTGCATATGCAGGGGTGCAATACATACATACATACTTATACACACACACACACACATACACATACCAAGTTGTGCATCCACCAACAAAAACTAAGCATCCATCCAAAATGATTCAAAGACCAACAAAGGCATCAAATAACCAAGGTAAAATACAAAGACATGCATTTCCCCATCAGCATCCAACTTCAAAAGAAATTCAAAAGCCAATAATGGCTCACATGATTAAAAACAATCTAACACAAAATGATGGCTACAAAGACCAGAGAAATTAACAATACAATTAACGACAAGGGAAGACCAAAGAGAAAGTTCCAAGAAATAAAATTCTATAAGAAGTGCATTTCTCCTATAAAGGAGGGCACCACCATAATCTTCTACTTACATCTCTTGTAGCCTTTCATCTATCTTTCTCCCATCCTCTCCTTGTAACCATAAAATCCTTCAATCCTCAATTTCACTTTCAAGCTTAATTGTAAGTATTCAAAATTCCAATAATCAAGTTTACAATTCCAAATTCATTATTGTGGTCTATTTTATATTTTAATTTTACTAGTTTTACATTTTTTATAGTTTTATAGTTTTTTTTTTTTTTTTTTTTTTTTTTTTTTTTTTTTTTTTTTTTTTTTTTTTTTATTTTTTTTATTTTTTTTTTTTTTTTTTTTTTTTTTTTTTTTTTTTTTTATTATTTTTTTTTTTTTTTTTTTTTTTTTTTTTTTTTTTTTTTTTTTTTTTTTTTTTTTTTTTTTTTTTTTTTTTTTGATAGGTACGTGTTTTATAGTTTTATAGTTATAGAATAGCTTAAACTACAATATTCTCTAGTTTTATATCTTATTCTTTAAGTATCTCCACACACTCACACACACACCAGGTTTATTTTATATTTTAATTTTTACTTGTTTTACAAGTTTTATAGTTCTATACTTCTATTGTTATAGAATAGTTTAAATTACAATATTTTCTAGTTTTATATCTTATTCTTTAAGTACCTCCACACACTCACACACATACCAGGTTTCTTCTGACCCACAATAATGAATTTGGAATTATAAACTTGATTATTGAAATTTGAAAGACTTAAAATAAAGTTTGAAAGTGAGAATTGAAGATTGAAGGATTTTTTCGTTACAATAGAATGGGAGAAAGATAGAAGAAAGGCTATAAGAGATGTAAGCAGAACAACAGGTGGTCCTCCTCTCCTTTGTTGAATTCCCTCCATTTCTCTTCCAATAGCAAAAGAGAAAAGCAAAACCAAGGAGCATGCATTCAGCAAAATACAAACATGGTGGACATTCACCCTCAGAAAAGCAAAAGGAATCTACCAAGTTGTATATTAATGGCGCAGCCATAGCATAGTTAGAGAAAGAATATCCTCTTTGGAAGCCTAAGGCTAAGGCAAAGCCAAAAAAAAGTGTCCATGGCAGTTAATTTGGTTTTTATATTTTATTTGGTTATAAATTTACTAATTGGTTACTATCCAAAGAAAGTCTAAGGTGAAGGCAATGCCTTAATGAGAGCTTCAACGGCAAGCAATATTAGAAGTGAGATAACAATTTTTTGATAAGTAGAAGTGAGATAACAATTGTGGGTTCAAATTGGGAGAAGTCTATTGATAAGTCTCAAGATAATTTCAGTCCTAGAGTAAAGTGTCATACTTGTCATGGTTTTGGCCATATGTCTTTTCAATGTCCTTCAGAACCAATTGTTGTGCTCCAAAAGGATAATCCTAGTCAAGAGGTAGACAAGGGTTCCAAGCAACTTGAACCCTAGGAAGCACGGACACAGGCACGGGTACGACATGACAATACGACAATTTCTAAAAAACTAGGACACAACATGACAGGGATATGTATATTAATCAATTATTAATATTATTTTTATTTTTATTTTTTATATATGGTTAAGCATTCGTGGTGCGGACACCACATTATATCACATCTGAGGAGATTATCATTTATGTTACCTTTATCTTTATTTGGGTTTATTTTTAGCATTTGATTAGTATTGGATTAGTATTTAAAATTGTTTAGAATTCATATTAGGTATGCATATCTTTTATCTATTGTAATTCCTGGAAGCTATATAAAGCTCCACATGGTTTATTTTGTATTCATACTATGATTAATATTATTCAAAGATTATTCATGCAAAGTTTGCATTGTGTTTGGTGGTGAATCCAAACAACCTTAGGTGGTGAAGCCTAAGGTTTACCGTGGCACTTTGGTATCAAAGCTAGGTTTCATGAAGCAGCATGGAGAGATCGGTGATGGTAGGGTCGAAGGTTGTCAGTGACGGTGAATTTTGGCGGCAGATTGTGTGATGGCGTCATTCCAGTGGCGAGATCGGCGGCTGCTTGATGGCTTTCAAACGCTATTGTTCTTAATTTGTTGGGTTGGAGTTGTGGTTGTCATGGATCTGAAAATTTTGGGTTTTGTAGCAGTTGGGCGATGGTGTTGTGGTGGTTGGAATCATGGATCTTGTAATCTAGAGTCAGGCATGGATTGGGGTCACAGGCTTGGAAGAAGTAGCAAGCTTCTCTGTTGGCTAGTAGACTTTTTTTGGGATGAAAAATTCATGTGGTTAAAGTGGGTATAGATGGTGGACTGGTTTTGGTTTTGGTTCTGGTTCAAGCTTGCTCAAAATCTCATGGGGTAAGAACTTGAATAATGTCATATCTAATTGGTTTGTCCTTTGATGATTGAATTGGATTGGGTTAAAATTGGTGAGATTTACGTCTTATTTGGTTTGGGTTGCTAAAAGCTAGATAGATCGGATTTAGCTCTAATACCAAAGTTGATGTAGGACAACCTTAGGCTTCACCACCTAAGGTTGTTTGCATTGTGTTTGGTGGTGAATACAAACAACCTTAGGTGGTGAAGCCTAAGGTCACCACCTGAGGTTTACCGTGGGACTAATCTAGGTGGGAAGCCTAGGTTGTCCAGCATCAATTCATTTTTCATATAATGTTAAAAATATATCAAACTAAGAGCAATAATGGATAATACCATAACAAAATCCAAAAAACAAAATGCACCTCGATCATGTCCCATCATATTTCAACAACAACAAAAAAAGGTTGTGATGTGTCCCAAATGTGTCAAACACGAACACGACAACTCAAATGATGTGTTCATGCTCCCTAGCTTGAACTTGAAGATGAGATTTGTGAACCCCTCGATGCTAACTTAAAAGTGAATGTTGACTTCCTAGATCAAGATGATGAGGGTATGACAGGCGTCATTTGTCCGCTTCTTACGATATTTAAACAAGATGTTCAAGAGAATGAAGACTGCCATCATAGGGGAAAGAATTTTCAAAATCAAGTTAATTGCAAGGAACAAATATGTTCTTTGGCAATTGACACAAAGAGTTGTACTTTGTTTTAGGTTTTTTGGTGGGTGGAGATTTTGTGGGTTAGTTAGATCTCTCATCTCGTCTTCGTAGATGAAACTTTGAATTTTTGTTGAGCAGTTCTAGAGCAAATTTGGCATTTGAAAGTAGTTTTCATTTGGTTTCAGATTATGTTTGGTTCAAAAATAAATTTGGGGAAATCTGAACGGGTTCCAATTGGAGATGTACCCAATGTTAAGCTTTGGCGGGTATTTTAAGATGTAGAGTGGAATTGTTACCTCTGACTTATCTGGGTCTTCCTTTAGGTGCTACTTTCAAGGCAGTAGCTATATGGATTGGTGAGCTAGAGAAATTGAAAAATTACAAAGGGATTTTCTGTGGGGCAGACTGGGAGATGAGTTTAAGTATCACTTGATAAGTGGAAGACTGTTTGTGTACCGGTTCAATATGGAGGTTTGGGAGTGCATAATCTAGTTTTACTTCAATGGCTAAGTTGTTATCATCCTCAGAGGCAAACTACCATTAAAATATCAATTTTACTCAACCAGTTTAAGATTGGAAGTTAGAATCAATAGTCTCTTTTATGGACCTTATATATTCTGGATCTTGGAGAACTGAGGCGGAAAAAATGCGATGGTGGAAACCCTCTCCTAGGGGTGTTTTCAATGTTCGGTCTTATTATAGGGCCTTACAATCACCAAATTCCGTTTCTTTTCCATGGAAGCCTTTGTGGAAACCAAAAGCGCCTAAGAGCATCCGTAGCAGCCGTTGTAAATATTATGCCATTTTGCCACACCAAAAGCCTACTTTATTATTTTACCACATCATTTTACAATATCTCATTTATCAGATGTTCTATATTTTTACCACTTCATTTAAATATTATTTTTTAATTCTTTTTAATTCTTATTTTATCCTTTCTTTATTATTTGTTCTAACGGTAACATTTTCCATTTTCTTTCAAATCTCAACGGTAACATTTCAAACAATACTCTTAATTCTTTTTTTTTTTTTTTAGAAACCGGCCAGCCTGGGCTTCAAACAATACTCTTAATTCTTTTCTTTTTTTTTAGAAACCGGCCAGTCTGGGCTTTATTGAAAGAACCTCAATGGGCATCAAATGAAACTAGAGGCGCAATGTCAGCTGGGATGTAATCCAGCCACACCTGCTGCCCTGTACAAAGTTTGGCCTATTGTGAGCATCAGCCACAATATTACATGCATGACAAAATTCTGAAAACTGAAAATACTCTTAATTCAACTCTCTCTATATATATAGAGAGAGAGAGAGAGTGAGAGAGAGATAGAAACAAAAACAAAAAGATTAAGCAGTCCTACTTTTTGTGAATTAAAGAAAAATTATAATAATTAGGACGGAAAAAGAAGACAACATAAATAGGGGAGAAAAAGGTTTTATTCAAATGTTGATCATATTTTTGGTATTGGAGGAGAGGAATGTTTAAAAATAAAGAGTAGGAAAAAAAAAAAGGAATTCATACAGACACTGTGAAACAATTCCAGCTTAAAGCCAATAGGCTATGAATATGAGTACATGGAGACAATTCAAAGAGCTCAAGCTTATGTAAACACAAACTCTATTGTCCAACCACTAATTCCAATCATTTCATTTACAAGTAAGCAGACAATTCAGAGAATGCATACATGTGACATTGTGTCCTAACATGTGAATAGAACTAGTTGATCATGTAATAAAAAAACTATACCAAGTAATTTGTCAACACCCACCACCAATTTGTGTAAAATCTATTTTCTTTTGACAGTAATCATCAAGGAGAAAATCTCTTATGTATGGCAAGTTAATCCACCACCACAGCACTGCTATTAAATAAATTTTTTTCTCTCACATTAGTAATATAAATGATCAAACCAACATTCAATACAGGACACTTCAGATGCATCAAGGAAAAAGTCTTAGTAAACATGTCATAACACATGCAGTCTAGGAATAGCACAAGGAAGAAATCAAATGCAAAACATAAAACACTATTCAAAGTTAATAGAGTTTAAGAAAAAGGGGTCAGAGATTAATCATTTCTTATGACATCTACAAGCCTTAAAGCTTTCATAGTTTGATGGTATTGACATCATCCTTACTGCCTCTACAACTTACCAATTGAGAATCAAAAAACCATAAACTAATAATAATAAGTCAATAGCAGAAATTCCATAGCAGATACTCAAACCATAACAAAATGGAATTAGGCACACCTACTACAGAAAAAAAATAAATTCTTTGCCAAGATATGCCAACCTACACAAATGGGGTAGAACAACCAAATAACAGTATCTAACTACACAACTAAGATTGATTACCCATATACGCTGTAAGGACAAATTCCCAGCAACAAACAAACCAAAATACAAGATAATGCAAAGCTAAACAACCACATATCCGGAAGTCCACTCACAAAGTTCTTGAGCCACGAATAGATTCAAAGAGCCTACTCTCTGATGAGACGAAAGGGCTCGATCAGTTCACCGGGATATAGAACAGAGAGGAGAGACCCACAACCCAAAGGCCTACGCCCATGCCGATCACAATCGAAAATCACAACCAGACCCACAATCGGAAATCATAACCACAACCCAGACCCACAACCAGACCCATGCCGATAGAACAGAGAGGACAGAGCGAACAAAAGGGGAAAAAAAAACCGGTGAAGGATATAGTTCAGTGATGGTAGAGACGAAATTGATGGTGGCTCATATTTATGAACGGGAAGACAATAGAGCAACGGGGAAGACCCACAACCAGACCCACGCCGATAGAATAGAGAGGACAGAGCGAACAAAAGGGGAAAAAAAAACCGGTGAAGGATATAGATTAGTGATGGTAGAAACGAAATTGATGGTGGCTCATATTCATGAACGGGAAGACAATAGAGCAACGGGGAAGAGGGAAGAAGAATGAGAATGGGAGAGTGGAGATGGAGGCGGTGAGCTGAAGGAGAAATGAAAGAGATATGAGGGTGAAAGAGAAATAAAAAATTAATAAACCAATATACCACAGCTTACCGTACAGTTGTATATTTGTGATTTTACTGTAGCAAGTTGCAAAAAATTTAACATTTACAACATCTGATAAATGGGCTTAAACTGGGTTTGGTGTAGGATATGTGCCAAATATTTAGCATTTGGCACATATCCCACATCTACTGTGGGTGCTCTAAATGGTTAGTTTCTTTATTTGAACAGCGACACTGGGGAAAATATTAATAGTTGATAATTTAAGGAAGCGAAAAGTGGTGGTGGTGGATTGGTGTTGCATGTGCAAGAGGAATGGGAGACCATTGATCACTTACTCTAACACTGCCCAATAGCTCAATAGTAGCTCAAGAGTTGTGGAATATGGTGTGTTCACTTTTTGGGGTTTATTAAGTCATGTCGTGTATTGTGGAACTTAGAGCAAGTCAGTCAGGCAAGTTTAACAGACTCAAAACTAAGGTGCTTTGGAGAATGATCTCTCACTGTCTTATGTGAGTCATTTGGAGGGAAATGAATTTACGTACCTTTGAAGGGAATGAAAGATCAATTCATGAGTTGAAACTTCTTTTTTTTCAGACTTTGCTTGATTGGGCAAATGCTTCGGGTGTTTTTACTTTCATTTCTTTACCTAATATGTTTGATTTATGTACTTTCATTGTTTCTAGCACACTACTTGTGTGCTTTTTTCCTCTATATTTTCTTACATCTTTTTTCAGTGAAGTTTATTACTTATCAAAAACATATATAAATCTGAGGAAGCAATGAAGAAATTGGGATTAAAATTAGAGTTCAATCCAGAACCTTATCATGTGTCACGGATCACTAACACATTTGAAATTGGCAAGCTTAGGAGACTTTTATGTGTGATGTGCTTCCCCTTAAATGCGGTCACATACTTTTGGGTCAGCCATGGATATGGGAGTGCGATGCACACCATGCTGGGCATACGTCAATACTTACCCTTTGTTGAAGGCAACAAGAAGTATACTCTCACATTTGCTAAAAACATGCCAATCTTGAAGTTGAAGAAGAGTGCCTTCCTTATTCAAAAAATTGTGCCTTCTGATGGCATTCTTCGTCTCACTCCTAACCCAATGAAGTCAAGCTATTTTCAGAGGGGGAGAATTGATGGCACAACCATAGCATTGTTAAAGAAAGAATATCCTCTTTGAAAGCCTAAGCTAATTCAAAGCCCAAGAATAAGTGTCCATGGTAGTTAATTAGGTTTCAATATTTTATTTGGTTAATCTAGAGTCAAGGGTATTTTTAGTAATTTTACAATTTTTTTTATTCGGTTAATCTAGAGTCGAGGGTATTTTAGTAATTTTACAATTTTTGGGTATGGACCATGGGTATTATTTTATAAATAAGTTTTATTTAGTTTATGGGTCTTTATTTATGGGCTTTGGTTTAATTCAAATAGGACTTTATATATATATATATATATATATTTAGACACACACACATAAGTTTCTACCTAATAAGTAATAGACTGTATACATTCATAGTATTACTTAGAAGCATAACAAATTTGATTGAGTGTTTTTATATTTTCTAAGTTTAGATACATAAATTTGCAAGTAAACGTAATTGACATGCAATTAGAATTTAATTTGAAGGACACTTAGCATGAAATTGGAGTGCATTAAATCTAGAAACACTTGGCATCAAATAATGACAATTAGAATGACACTTAACACAAAATTGGAGTGCAATCAAAATCTAAATTAGAGTCTTGGCTGAACTCTCTCTCAGCTTCTGCTTTTATATATTATATAAGATTAAAATTCTTTTAGAAATGCTGTTAGAAAAACAGTAAACCTAGGATCTACCCAACTCATGTCCACCTGGTCTATCACCTGAGCTATAGCTAAGGTAATAATTAATATTACACTATACATGAAGTTGACATTATAAGGGAATGAAATCCACAAACCCAAGGCAATTAATCTGATTCCTAGAGACAATGTGTTAATAAGAATAATTCTAAACCACCAAGAATAAATACCAAT
>Ga0115851_102182_pt1 | contig 10340 bp, 7 predicted proteins | sample InSIn2gowninarea_FD_83865 | JGI IMG/M metagenome (GOLD analysis project Ga0115851, IMG submission 83865)
GAGTGGATCCGTCATCATGGCATGGGAGTGGATCCAGTTGGTTCAGAGAAAGCAAGCCTGGGTGAAAATGGCCATTTTAGGCTATTTATTAGGGTCCCCGCTAGGTCCCCAGCTTGGGCCTTTTGAAGTAGCCGTAAAACGCACGCAAGTGGCTTTTCAAACGGTTTTGAAAAGGGTCAAGCGCACACAAAGGGCCTTTCGGACGGGAATAGAGATGCGCATCGGAAGCTTTCTCTTTCATGATCTGAAATGACATATATAATACATCAGAGTTATATGGGTAATGCAGTAAATATGTTTATGAATTGACAGATTCGCCCACCTTCAGATTAGGTGGGGTCAGAGAAATGCGCTGCTGGGAGGTCCAACGCTAAACTTAAGAGTTCTATGGGTAATGCAGATGGATTCGCCCACCTTCAGATTAGGTGGGGTCAGATTCGCCCACCTTCAGATTAGGTGGGGTCAGAGAAATGCGCTGCTGGGAGGTCCAACGCTAAACTTCAGTTCTTTCCCTGCCAATAAAAGCAGGGTCATTCTTCAGTTCGGTTGCTTTCATTGTACATTTCTCAGTCGTCATATGCCCACTAACCGCGCAACTCCCACTAACCGCCGCAGCACCTCAATATGTAACAGAAAACCGTTGTCAACCATCTCTTCTTTGGCATTCCCGTATCCGTCCAACCTTGATCTGCTACCTCTCCACTTTCAATCTGATTTTGAAACTTCGTTTGGTACATGTGGACTAGTAACTGACACAGGAGCATCTCCATCTCGATCAAAGTTTCATGTCTCGCTCGATAGCAATAGCCAAACCCTTCTCTTTGTCAGCTCGATCTGCTCTTTTTTTATTGTAGAGGAATGTGGAACAAGGATTCTCACAAGTATAGAACGGAATGCCTCTTGCTTGGTCTCTTCCTTGCACTAGGAAGCGCAAGCCCCTCCGGGACCTTGCCACTCTCATTTCAATCCGCTACTTCCATGATCAGCAGGGTAAGTTTCCTTGCTCGGTATCAGGTATAGCTTGCTTTGCTCACTCACTAGGGCTGGAGGGCGGGATAAGAATGGTATTGTCAGAGCCAGTTCCATGTGGCAAAGGTATGGTTTCTCACTTTAGCTAGGAACAAGTAGTTGGATGCAGTGACAGAGCAATCGGGATCCGTACTTTGTCATCGATCCAATTCCTACCTCTCTTTGTCTCTTTCAATCACATACGTAGGGAACAGAGAAAGAGGGGCCCCGTGGAAAACGGATGCCGCTCTTCTGGTAGCCGTTGTTTGCTTCATCGGAGTCTCCTTTGCTTGGTGAATTTCTTCCCGCTCTACTGACCTTGACTACTTGACTAACTAATAAGGCTAGCAATCGCTCCTTTTTCTTATTAGCATGGGATTGTGTTAATAATGAAAGACAGAACATCTTTTAGGGTAATCCTTTCTGTTATGAGTCAATCTCTATGGCTTCTTTCTTTTCTTTCGTAGGCCTATTTTCTGTAAGCTGAAGTCCTCTATTCTTATATTTGAATTCCGTCTCTAAGCTTCCCCTTTAGTGCCTGCTGACACTTATTTCCTCTCGACTATAGTTGAATGGAAGTTTCATTTCCTAAGTATCAAATAATGTCTTTTATTGAGTCCCCATAGCCCTACATAGTCTGTAGAGTCATTTTTCACTAAGAAGGATTGCAAAAAGAGAATTCCAGATTGAAGATCTCTTGACCCATATACGATCCAGTTCTACATCTTAGCGCTGAACTAATGAATAGAGATTGAGCTTCACTTCGCGAGTCGGGAATGGCATCATTCATGAAAAAGTGCTAGCGTTGACAAGAGATGAGCTAAAGAGGTGGCCGGGCAGTTAACCAGACCCTACCACATACAGACAGCAAGCAAGAGCTGTGCCGGCTTATCCGGAAAATGGAATTCTTGTCACCCCAAATGCTACTACCTCTTTGCTAAGCACAGGAATGCTTGATCGAGAAAAGCAAGCAAAGAAGCAGCAGGATACGGAATATGAAGAGGCTGGAGGTAGAGCCAATAACCAATTGAAGAGTTACATACTACAGTATAAAGCCCCCAATCATACTCTCGCCGATTAAGGCAAATTCTGCGCTCCACGAAAAAACATAGGGGGTGCTCTAGGACTAGTCAATCTCGCTTATTCTGGTGTTTCTCAGTGGTGGTATACATTCGGTTTACGGACTAATGGATATCTTTATACTGGAGCTCTTTTTCTATTATTTCTTTCTGGTCAACTCTTCTATGGCAGTGGTTCAGACTGGCTTTGTCCGGTAATGGCTGGAGGGACTAGCTGGCTCTCTTGCTGGCTTTCTTTTTGGCTTGCTTTGGTCTGGCTGGATGGCTTTGTATGGCTGGCTGGTGAACAGGCTAGCTGGGAGGGATTGCTGGGAATGGCTGGCTGAACTAGGATTGTCTTGCTTGCTTTGAGGCTAGACCAACCCGGCTGCTGCTGGCTGTACGGAATGCCTAAGCTTTATATGACTCCGCTGACTGAAAGGAATGGCTAAGCTTACTCATATGACTGGCTGGAGGCATTTGGTGAAATGGCTACTGAACGATATGCATTACAGGGCTGCCCGCAGAAGGTCAAAATGTGAGGCGGAAAGGTCAGATGATGAATGGGGCAGATACCAATGAAGGAGTGTGCGGTAAGTGGGAGTTGCGCGGTTAGTGGGCATATGACGACTGAGAAATGTACAATGAAAGCAACCGAACTGAAGAATGACCCTGCTTTTATTGGCAGGGAAAGAACTGAAGTTTAGGAGATGAAAAGCATATATTATATATGTCATTACGCTTTAAGGCTCAACCATCCGTACGGGGAGAAGAAAGACTAGTTCGTGTCTCCTTGCACTAGGAAGCGCAAGCCCCTCCGGGACCTTGGTTCATTTCGACCAGTGATTCCAGTCATTCATTATATACGTAATTACGTCATTCGAGATATGTCATTATGCATTCATTCATTATATATGTCATTACGGTTTAGCAGACAATGCATATATGGGCATATGTCATTATGCATGAATGAATGAGATATGTGTCATACCAGATTCGATCGATAGAGAGTTCATGCATATATGGGCATATGTCATTATGCATTCATTCGTTATATACGTAATTACGCTATCGAATCCAATCATGAATTATATATGTAATTACGCTTTAGCAGAGAATGCATATAGGGAGTCAATGCTTTAGCGATCGCACTGGGTGCTGCCATTATGGTAATGATGCTTAATGCGGTTAGCAAATATAACAGGGTAAAAGAAAGCCGTGGATAAGTATCAGGCTAATAAGCACTATGCATAGGAGTACTATAATGAGGGGAACTATAATGAGGAGGACGACAGTCCCACGATCTACTAAAGGGAAGTAGCTTGATTGGTTCGAATCCGATTCGTGAGGAAGAGGAGCGAGACCGAGATAGTTATAAATCGATCTATTCTTGGGGTAGAAAGAAGTGATCGCGGACGGATCAGCCACTGGGACTTCTTAGAATGAAAGCTCGAACATTATTCGCTAACAAGCCATAAGAGAGGAAGTATTGAAAGGGTAGGTGATATTCGTAATCGATAAAGTGATCACTTTAGGCTTCAGAACCTACTATCGGACGGGGTGTTTCCGGGAGAAAGATTCGCGGAGGAAGCACAATAACTTTTCTCTAGCCTTACCGCTCATCGAACGAACCCTTGATCCTAACCCTCGGATAGGTTTGAGTTCTGCGGGTAAAAGCGCTACAGGCTCCACTTCATAGGGGTAGATAGGCTTCTTGGTTACAGAAGGGTAGCTAGGATCCGGCTGATGGGCTAAAGAAGGAGTTCCCTCCCTGGGTTGTCAACTAGAAGGAAGATGTTAGGCATCCGGGTGTGCTATCTGAAAGAGGGCTAGCAAAGTTTGATCTTACTATCCCATGTGGGAGAGCTTGTTCTGTTTTAACATCCTCGTACGGTGGTTGAGCTTTCAACACTTCCTCTCCCTGCCCTGTGGTAGAGCTTTCTTATCCACATCCTCAGGTCTCTAAAGTTGATAATCTACGACTTAGACATGCTATGGTTATCACGACTGCAACAATCTAGTATTCCTACCTCCTGCTATGACCCGTCCTTAACTAAGGAGGAAAGCTTGAAGGCAGCATAGCCCCTATACGATGGAGTCTGGTCCAGCTGCAAGTTGCGATCGCACAAGCCTTTATTTTCCATTTATAAAATCTCAATATTAGAGTTATGGTATAGTATTCCCAGGAAGAGGATGGGCTTGATAGTGCATTTGTTCCAGGGGAAGAGTTTAGCCGATAAGCTGGGAAGGTTCTTTGTAGCTGAAAAAATGGACCTCCTGATTATGATATGAATGCAGGTGACTGAATTGATGGATGGAATAGGAGATATTCAATCTACGCAGGGATGGAATGGTTGGAATGCTTCTGATGCTTCGTATTATGGTTTGGGAAGCTCTCTTCCTTTATCTTTATGGATGTGGCTTGGTAACAGAAGAGTAATGAGGAATATACAAATGGAGATGAATAAGAAGAATAGATACATCTTCCATTGGGATTGGAAAGAATAAAAGGCTGTGGTGTTTACCGTTGCCCCCTCACAATGGCATGGTTAGGCCTGACATCAATATCTCGATACGATCTGATTGGCTGTTAGTTGTTTATCTATCGTTTTGACTGGAATTCCATACCGGGTTTGGGCTATCCAAGTTGTGTCTCGGGTCAGCTTTGACAGGAAGAACCGATCCCATTGAAAGAAGTGTCGTAGTTGATCACCTTGCCGGATATGAGCACTTTCTTCCTTCCGCATGAAAACTGTTGATTGGCATTCATAAGGCTTCGATTGATTCCTCCTGCGACTAAGGCTCAGAAAGACAAAGATTTCAGTCTAATGAAAGAGCTCTGCTCACTAGATGGATCCCAAACTCGCATTGGTTGTTCTAAAGATCTCATCTCAGGTGAAGGCGGAGCTGAAAGCGGTTCAACCCGCAATGTAGATAACCTAGTTTATTCGCTCCTTAACCATAGAACCAAGTACTCGCAACTTCTCTTCTTATTCCTCCTTAAGTTTCCTTTCGATCAAAGAGCAAGCCTTTCGTCGATCTATAATAGATGAGTGACCGCCCATCCAGCCTTTCCTTCGGAACTGAAAAGAATTTCTATCGGCCGCACTCGAAAAACCTTACCGGATTCAATGGTTCATGCCGCTAGCCGAGGAATCGGTTATAGCCCCAGATAGATATCTGGACAGCCATTTTGGCAAAGAGTTGGCAGCATGAATTGATCGAGGTCGATTTCTCGTTCATTCGTATCCGGCCGAATAATCTTCCCCAGCCAATGGGGTAACCTTATTCATGATCGACCCGCTGCTAATGCTCCTTGATGAGCCTATTTGTTTCTAACTCTAGCTAACTTCTTCCTTCCTATTTTCCTGTTTAGCCTCAGATGCATTTCATGACACTTGATTATTTGCAGTGAGGGCTAATGGGTAGTGGTGCAGATTGGTACCGGCAACTCAGGGAAGACTGATTGGAATGCAGAAGAACAAGAGATTTGGAAGACGGCTCGAGATCTACCAGTGTACTGGAGCAAAGACATTTATCTCGAGAAAGATTCTAAAAGTGCGCTAGGCTATTTGGCCACATGCAATCCATTCCTGTTCCCTTCTATCAAACCCTCAACCAGCCGTGGCACTTTAGATCACTTAAGGGGCTGTTCGGGATTACGTTGATTGACCTAAAGATAGGATAGGAATGAACGAAGGCAGCCAATTCCCTTATAAAACTTCTTGCACAAGTCTCGTGGAGAAGAAAAGAAGCCCCGGATCGATGGGGGATGTTCCCCTACTGAAAAAAGCTAGAGACAGGTTGCTCAGCCCCTCCATAGGCCCTTCGTTCAACTCGCCTTTTAGCGACTACACTTCCTACGATAGAAAAACCTTCTTCGTAACCAAAGCTCCCTTCGCACTCGTTGACGAGGCTATTCGCTCTGTTGCAGATTGGGATTTGGCACGCTGAAGGTAGAGAGATCGGAGTCAATGTAAGAAAGGGGCAGTCTTTTCTTCTTTCGATGGGCCCTTACTCCGTCCCACACAGTATATTACTCCACTGAATCATCTTTCTTTGCTTGGAATTCCTGTGTTCAGCCCGCGGCTGAAGCAGAGAGCCGCACATATTCCCTCGAGCAAGGAGATGGTCTCGGAGCACATAGAGGAGCAGTCCGTTTAGAAGGACTTTCTGAGGGATCGAGCTCTCATGCTGATCGGAGGAATGCCAATCTCTCTTTCTTTCTTTTCTGAGAAAGCACTCTTTGTTGCAAAGTCGTCTTATGATTCCGAATGAATTCCCGGTTGCGTCATTAGAGAAGGTCCTGGTTCTGTTCTGGCAGTCAGAGTGATGGCTCCTCATCCTCGACAGAGCAATGTTCGGTTTATGAGATAGTTGAAGAAGAACCCCAAGTCTCAGGTGATGTAGATAATCAGTCCAAAGATAGAAGATGGCAGCAAAATAGAAGGTGATAATAATTACATTGAACCAACCAATGGTTAAAGTTATACTTATGGAGAAGGCTATTATGCTTCTTCACTGCATCCAGATGGATATGCTAAAGCAAAGGGTGCAGGAACATCAGATACAAAGGAAGAGACCATAAGTAAAGAATCGGATAGGGTGAAAAAAGGGAGTCATTCCTCCACCTGGAGTTGGTCAGAAGATTTATGAAATAGATCCACTTTTCACATCGTGATCATCTTTCTTATAGGTATAAGCTGAGAATGCGTGAGGCAATTTCAAAGGGGAAGTCTTTTCTCGTGGTTATGATCAATTTTGTTTCACTCGCAGTGCCCCAGGTATCACTTATAGAGAGTGGGCACCAGGAGCCAAGTGGGCTAACCAGAACTACTAGTAACGGGATTTGCCTTCAATACGAGTAAGGGGAATGGAACTCTTGTTTGAGAACTTTAGCTACGGACTTAGGTTAGCTAACCAAGCCATAGCCCGGTAGCTAAGCATGATCCTACTGAAACAATACCATTCCCGCGGTACTTTATACTTAAACAAAGACAGTATCGAAGAGACCTCAGAGCAACAGATCTTCTCCAAATCCTTACTTAGTTGCATATTGACCCTTACTCGCTTATCATGAAAGAAGGTGCTCGCTTTCCCAACAGACTTTGTCTCTTAGACGAATTAGCTCCTCCTTTCGCTCGAGATGAGCCCTCCGTAGAACTTATCCTATTATCATTTCGTTCCAGAGCGCATTTGCAGACTGATTTGAGCATTTTATTAAGGTAAGACACGAAGGCACCACAGCTAGCTTGCCTGCCAAAAGAAGTAATAAATAGAAGAGGAATGGATTGACCTAGCTTCGAAGGAAAGGGGTTCAAAGAGCTTCTGGGCAACCAAAAAAGAGGTTAGTAATACGCTTTCGAAGGTACTAATCCGCTAGACCAAGACTGATAAAAATAACTCCTCTTCTTCTGCTGCAGCTGCTGGAAAGGAGGGAAGCAAAAGACTAATCCCGATATTCCCCCACTTGAGAACATAGGAAGCTTTGTTGAAGAAAGAATTAGTTTAGAGTCCGGGTATAATAAATAAGCAAAGAAGCTAACTAAAGAGACGAGGAATAGAGAACGGCATAAGGCAAAGATCAGGGGATTCTTCAATCAATTCTTTCTTCTGAAGAAGGTAGGAAAGAAAGGAACTTCCTCCACTAAGCAGGAGTTTCGCTAGTAGATCCTGACTGTGAAGATTCTACCTTCCATTCTCCGATAGGCAAGGGTGGTTCTTTCTTCTTTGTCTTTATCTTCTAGAGTTTTTCTATAGTTTGGCTCAGTTGAAATGAAAAGCCAGTTCCGATAGAAGGGATAGGCGCGAAGGTAACTCAACCGGAAGAATCTACTGCAGCCATATCTACCCACCTTTATGAATTCTAACCCGAACCAGCCATGACAAGGCTGAATTGATTAGAACCCGTTGTTGTTTAGAAAGACCGGGAGCTGGAAAAGAGGCTCACTCATACTGACGGAAGGCATTATTAAGGATAGCGGACAAGCAGAGAAACAAATGCACTGGTAGCGCTAACGACCCCCATAGCATAAGGGGGAAGAAGTGGACCTTTCTTCTGATCAATCAAGTGCCCCTCCTTGGGAGGGTGGGAATAACTAGTATGGATTTTCTTTCATCGAAAAATCAATGTTTTGGAATAGTGATAGTGTTTAAGCTGCGTTTACTACAAATGGGATGAGCCCGGATCTCATTAGCTTAGCCCAACCGGGGGGACTGGAAGGGGGAAATAGCCAGGCGCCGGAGAACCAAGCTCGCTTTCACTACTTATGGATAGACGTGGGTGGGATAATAGGCGGACCTCCCGTTGAAGAAAAAACACTCCCGACGATCCTTGACCGGGCGGGGTAGCAGAAGTTGATCCGGTAGATCGACTAGCAGTTTCAGCTACTGCTCGTGATGATAATTTTGATTAGCGAGATGTTGACTCTTACTTTTCTTATTCAACAGATTTTTATTATTCTCCTCCCACGACGTTCCTAGCTATTACGTTCCGACTCATGCATCTGCCGGTAAAGCACGTCAAAAGTGATGCGCGCCTCCATAGAAAGAAGCACGCCCGTCCAAAGTAGCATCCTTAGGCACGTCCTTATCCCGGGAGGGGAAGAGATGAAAGATTCATAGTCTCGAAGACCCCCTCGCTCTTTACCTACCTATACGACGAAGACTTCCCCGATCTTCCTAGTAGGAAATGGAAGACTTTCGAGATCGTGATAGGGATGAAGAATTCAGTGATAGGGGTAGAACCGGACGAGGGAGAGCTGTAACTAGCAAGGATGCTTCGGGCTCTTAAACCGACTATGATGCTCTTGGTTTAGCCGATTAAGTAGCACTTGCACCGCCCGTAGCTTGAGGAAAGGCATAACCCGCGTAGGAATGGGAAGTGGCTAGAGCAGGGGTAGCTGGAGCAGCAGTGGATTCGGTTGATCCAGTAACAGATGGTTGGGTAAGATGGATAACTCGGGCAGAATATCTGGTATACTCGACCGCACCATAAGCATCTGTAGTGGAGTCCTCCGTATTTAGTGGTTAGTAGCGCCCTGGGAAGCATCTTAAGTTGTGTGCCCTTTAAAGGCCCGACATACCAATGAGTAGCATACCCCTTTCTTATTTATTATTAGTAAGATAGGGCGAGGAGCGTGATTCATAGTTTCGAAGACCTTTCCATTGATAAGGCATTAAGGGATTTTTCCTTTTTCGGTTATTTCCTTTTCATGTATAGATAGATCGTTTATTCCAAAACAAAACCTGGGAAGCTAGCCCATTAGCTATATATGATTAGAAGGATCACTAGGGAATTGAACCGTAAAGTGAAGAAAAAGAAAGACAGTGACAGAGCAGGGATTTATCACATCTATTATGATATTTCACAGCAAGGGGCGTAGCGTTCAGGAATGATTTAACTTCTAGCCCCATCTCAAAATTCAATTCCGTCTTAGCCGTGGAAGTCAGAAATCCTATCCCCGGAAGTAGAGGAAAATCCCCTTGTCCGTTCCTTTTATCATCGAGATTGGATTGGTGTTATTCTTAGATCGATTAAAGCGGATCTAACTCTATCTCTCTTTCTCACATCTCGATCTCTCTTTGAGTTCCCCATCTTTCTCTTTCTCTCTCTTTCCGGCTGATCTAATTCCTCTTAGGCAATTAAGGATCTAAGTCTATCTCTTTGTGGTCTCTTGAAATTCCATAATATGATGCACGAAATCAAAGAAATATCCTGGCACGGATACGAAACTCTTTGTAGGCCTTACGACTGCTCTTTGATCGGCGTTTGCCGGGTGTGAAGAAAAACATTGATATTGGGATTATGTCAATGTATTCATCTCGCTAGCAGATCTAACTCTCTCTTCTCTAAGGAGATTGGTTCATATCAATCAGAAGTGCATTCAGTTATCCCATTTCTTTTTCTTCTCTTCAGTTAGCTCTGTCCTAACAGGATTCCATTCTTTCTAGCGGATCTAATTCCTCTAAGGAAGAGATGGGCCTTTCGCCGTAGGTAATAAACAGAAAAGAAAAAGGTCCGGAGGGCTTGCGCTTCTGAGGGCAAGGAATTGATAGAGGACCGGCAGGGTGCGTAGCACGCTCGACTAATAAGGCCGCCATCGGCTCGACCATAAGGATGCGTAAGCAGGCTCGACTGTTAAGGCCGCCATCACCTTTAGGTGCTCGACCATAAGGACCTTTAGGTGCTCGACTGATAAGGACCCTTTAGGGGGCTCGACCATAAGCCCCCCACCAAATAAGTAAATTGAAGAGGATGCGGTAGCAGGCTCG
>Ga0115851_102188_pt1 | contig 10332 bp, 3 predicted proteins | sample InSIn2gowninarea_FD_83865 | JGI IMG/M metagenome (GOLD analysis project Ga0115851, IMG submission 83865)
TTTTTTTTTTTTTTTTTTTTTTTTTTTTTGAGAAAAAATTTTTTTAGTGATTGAATTATACACACACACGCGCGCACATACATATATATATATATATATATATATATATATAGACACTCTTCTGGACCAAATGATATTGAAAAATATAAAATTGTATAACCAACATTTACGTTCACTCGGTCCAAAACTTTAGAGTAATATTTCTATATATTTTATCATTCATATTGAATTTTTCTATTTTTGTGTCATTAAATACCAATATATTAAAAATTGAAAAATTCAAAGAACCCAAAAAAAAAAAAAAAGGTTCTAGGTTTTGAGGTCGGATCGATGCTCAACCAGAGTTTAGATTGTGATAATGTCATAAGTAATTTAATAATTAATTGAAATAAAACAAATGACTTAAAATTATAAACATTAACAAAATTGAGTGAAAATAAAATCTAAAGGAATTTAAACAACTTTCAAATATATTTTCACCACTTTTGTAAGGTAAAATAAAAAATAATGAAGTATAAACAAACATAAATTAGTAATATGTTTATTAATTCTTCAAGTACCAAACATTTTAATATGAAATACAGTATTTTCAAAATAAATATATATTAATTGTTCATTAACTAAAATATTATTTTGAATATTTGTTTATGTTTATAGCCAACTAAGGATGGCAATTTTGTCCCGCCCCGCCTTGACCCGCCCTTCCCCGCCTTACCACCTAAGTGGCGCATGGATGGGGCATGATTTTAACCCCCGCCATAGGGTGGGTGGGGATAGGTTTAGACATTTTAGCCCCACCCTGTCCCACCCCGTGTTGATAGGGACTATAATTGTAAATTTTTCATACCCTAAATCCCTATTATTTGAACAAACAAATAAATATTGGCTCATATTTAAATGCATGGATATTAAGAGATTTTCTTTTGTTGTGATATTTTCTTGTTAAACATTTTGATAATATTATTCAATTCTTGTTAAAAATTATTTGATTTGATGGGATAAATTTAATTGTAATTTCATCAAATATATTTATATCAATGAAACATGTTCTATTAAAAAGAATTGTAATAATTGTAGGGCAAATTAATACGAAGTAAAATTTTACATGACGAGGCAGGGCCTTATAAGGCCCCAAGGGTTGGAGATGGGGTAAGGAAGTTTTCCCCGTTCATATTGCATTTATATATCTGCTGTAACTCAATTTGCACCTCCAAGTACAATTCTCAGTTCCTTTTTGTTGTAGACTTGTAGTGATTGAATTATTAAATAAATAATTAAAACTATTGTGAAAAGTACTTTTTGGACCATAATTTTGAATAAGATAAAATTTCATAACCAACATTTACCTACACTTGGTCCAAAGTTTTAGAGAATATTTCTCTATATATATTTTATTATTCAAATTGAATTTATATATTTTTGTGTCATCAAATACTAGTTAACCATACAAAAAGAAAATTGAGATAAGATTTTTTTTTCCCCCTAGAGGTAACATTTGGTTTAAATTTGAGGATTAAGTATCTACTATCTACATACACATGCAGAAAATAAAAATTAATATGAGATACATAGGTGCCCACGGACACACAGACATGCACGTGCATAAAATATTAAAATTTATTAAACCTCTAATATCTTACAATTAAAAATTTATATCTAGATAAATTTATTATTTGCAAGTTATTATTTATTTTTATTTTTTAATTATTTTTATTAATAGATCGTGTTTCATTCAAATTAATTAAGAAATAAAATAAAAAAGAAAATATTCTTCAAATTAATTACCAAAGGAGAAAATTAGTTGTGATACCTCTTCTCCGAGAGATTGCTATCTTGTGAAACAATTCCCAACTCCTTTCCTTATTTAGACATTGCAATTCATAGAGAAAACCTCCGGCATCTACATGTAAAGACACTTCTTTATTACGAGAGGTAAGCAGAATTTTACTGCTAGTACTCTTCAATGGGAAGGCAGCGCGTAGACTGTTCCAAGTCCCAATATCCCAAATATCATCTAAAATTACCAGACACCTTTTCTCGCGTAGAACGTCATGAAGTTTCTCAACGATCTCTGCATCTTTCAACTTTTGAATTTCATCCCTTTCCTCTTTAGTTGGAGAGAGAACCTTGATCAGAATTTCTTCCCAAACACGTCTTCTTTGACATTGTTGTGAGATATATGACCAAGTGCGGAACTCAAAGTGCTTCTTGACTTCGGGGTGGTTATAAACCATCTTGGCAATAGTGGTCTTCCCCAGACCACCCATACCACATATGGAAGCAACTCTATTGCCTTCCGCTTCTTTCAGCAAAAACTCCACCAATTTATTTACATCATTGCCGAACCCAACAACGTCATCTTCAAGATGAGAAAATGTTTCCCTTTGCTCTCGCTCCCTCTCATTTGAAGAACTGGACCCGCCTCCTTTTATCATAGATTCTCTTATCCCATAGTCTCGAAAACTTGTTTTCAAACTAGAAATTTTTGTCATGATATCTTCAATCTTTGACCCAACCTGGTGCACTGTAATTCCTTCATCAACGATGCAACTACACCTCTTGAGGACTTTTTGTACACCTCCTCCCTTTCTGGAACCAACTGTGAGAACATAAGTCGCAATAATATCATCTGCATCATAAGCAAGATCTCTTATTTCAGCAACCCACCGTCTTACAGTCTCTGATTCATCCTGCCTCGCATCAGCATCTTTTAATAAGCCTTGCAACAGATTGAGATCAGTTTTTAGCAGCTCAACTTGGTTACTCACCCCGGACAAGAATTTTCCTTCTTGTACGAGCAAGTCACCTATCCTTGTCACGACACTCGAAACAACAGCCTCAGCCATTTCGCTTCACCTAAAAGAAGAAGAATGGATCGAATGGGAGCCTTGAATGTTAGTTTTGCTCACATTTTGAAAGAATTTGCACTCTAGCTTTTTGTATAATTTCACTCAACCCTGCCGTAGGTAGTGGCCCAAACTCGTTGCTCCAACTTTGATCTCGTCTGATAGAGGACTGGCTGTTCAAGAAATTAGTGGTTGGCTAAGTGGATGGATGACACCTAGCAAAGTTCGCTTTAATGCAGCTGCGGCAGGTGGAAATGGACAATTCACGGATGTCTCAGAATTCAGAGAAGTTATTATCTACAAAAAATAATAATGGGTGTGAACACGTTGAAATTCAGACTTTGCCCACGTGATGCACGGATTGAGAGTGTTTTTTACTGAAGGTCCCGTTAACAAGTGACGTATGACATTAATTAAGAATCTATTTTAAAGAAATTTTGACATTACTTTTAAAAAAATAAAAAAAAATTGTTAAAATATTAATTATTTTTTTTTTATAAAAATTTTCTTTAATTAGATTTTTAACTAATGTTTTAACGGCGTTCGTTAACATTTTCCATTACTGAACCCAACTTCTAAACACGATCATGCGCAAACCAAGTCCAAGTTATGATATTTTTTCCCCAGTTCGATTAGAAGAAAGGTGAACCTAAAAGCATTTGCATTGTAATTTGTAAACTAGAAAAAGCGCTATATTTTGCCCAACCAACTCCTACAATCTCTCACATTAATTTATATATAATTGTGTAAAATTTATTCACAATATCATTTTGCATATAGTTTTTTTGTTTTTTACATGTTTTGATGATAAAAATAAAAGTGAGTGGATGATGAGTATTGTGAAAAAAAAAATTAAAAATTAAGAAAATTGTATATGTCAAAAAAAATTATTATTAAAAGAATATGAGTAGGGCTGAAAAAAAAATAAATAAATAAAAGAAAGTATCTTCTGTATGTACTTGGCAAAAGATTGTAGCAGCATTGACGTGATTAGAGAGGAGAGCTGTGTATATCATGTGGCTGGCTTGTGTGGTCTTATTCCCAAGTTCAAAATATAAAGTAAAATATTTAAGACTTATCGATCAAAGTCTGAGTGGATGAGGGTAGATAGGTTGTTTAAGGGTATGTTTGGATACCGTTTATTTTGTTAAAATTAAAAATTTATTACTAAAAGTACTGTAAATAAAAGTAGAAGTTAGTTGAAATAGTACAGTAAAGTTATGAATAGTATCAAAAAGTCCAGTGGAGTTCATAAATAGTAGCAAAAATAAACTGAATAATAAAATAATTTATAATTTTCATAGTATTAGTTTGTAAATTTGTAGTAATTAAAAAAAATTTACTTTTTATAAACTATTAAAAAACTTGTTTTTATGTAATTGGGCCATGAGTGTAAATTACTTTTTATAAAGTTATCTTCTGTATGTACTTGGCAAAAGATTTATTGACCAAAGTCTGAGTGGGTGACAGTAACTAGAGGACCGGATACAAGTGAAAGCTTCCGTTGGGTTGATTTGAGGAAGGATAGGAAATAATGATGGAAAATTAAGAGAGAAAACATTTATTTGGATTATTTGATTGGAGAAAAAAGGAAAAGGATTTTGGTGTGATTCAAGCGTTCTTCTCCTAAACCCACAAAAAAATCAACCCGCCCATGGATAGGTATATAATATCGAAAGAAAACTAGATTGGGTAGGTTGGTTGTTTAATTGTGTTGTTTTGTTTTTTTTATATCAAACAGCATTTTTATTTTATTTATTTATTTTTCTTCTGCCGGATGTTTTATTAGTTGTATTAAACCAAATTTATAATATATTACATAATCAGAGTACAACTATAAAAGGGTCCAACCTTTGTAGTTGTAGATTGAAATTATAAACAGCAGATACTAGACATACACAACCAATGTGGAATAAACATTTCTATTCTTTTTTTTCAGTAAATAGTATTATAAACCCGGTTTAAAATACTATTATTATTTTCGTATGTGTTCTTATAAGTATTACTGTTTATTAAAAAAAATAGGGATGTTTATCCCACATTAGTTATGTCTGTCTAGTGTCTATTATTTATAATCACAATCTACAACTATAAAGATTAAACCATTTTGTAGTTGTACTCTGGTTATATAATGTATTATAAACTCAGTTTAAAACACTATTATTATTTTCGTGCGTATTCTAATAAATATTACTGTTTACGCAAAAAAAAATTGTATTAGTTTGTAAATTTGTAGTAATTAAAAAAAATACTTTTTATACAATTGAGCCATGAGTGTAAATTAAGCCGGAGGTAGTGGCCCAAAAACTCGTTGATCCGACTTAGATCTTGTCTGATAGAGGACTGGCTGGTCAAGAAATGGTAGGGGGAAAAATTCAATTTAATGCAGCTGCAGCAGCTGGGAATGGACAAGTCACTGATGTCTCAAAATTCAGAGAAGTTATTGTTTGCAGGAAATAATAATGGGTGTGAACATGTTGAAATTCAGATTTGCCCATGTGATGCACGGATTGGGAGTGTCTTTTCCCGAACCCAACTTCTAAAAACGACCATGCACAAACCATGTCCAAGATATGAATTTTTTTAATCCCTAATTCGATTCGAAGAAGAGAAAGCATTGGATCCGGAACTGGCGTATAACTAGTGTTTTATGTCAGCCAATTTGACCACGCCACGTCAGAGTTCACACGCTCACAGTTTAAAGAAACAATATAACCTCAAAAAAAAAAAAAAAAACATTTTAGTATCAACCCAAGTTACCTAACATATCAAACACAAATCAATAGAAAATCAGCCCAGCAAAGCCAAGCCATAGCCACCACCCACAACCCATTAATCAAACAAACACACAACCCAGCCTGCCACCACCAAAAATCAACCCAAAATAAAGAAATTTTGGTTTAATCGATGCAAAAATTAATTTACTTTAGGTGTTTGGTTGAAAAATGTAGAGAGGGAGAGCTAAAAAAAAAAATGGAGGATTTACGGACCCAACCACCGCGATCCACTGCCATAACAGCTAGCACCATCATGATCTGCCACCACCATCTGAATCCTCAGGAATCACAACCACTACCATCAAAGATAGAGGGACAAAAGAATGGAGAGATGCCTAAGAGAGGGAGGAGAGTGACAAGAGTTGTCCGAGAAGAGAGAGGAGTGCAAAGAGGAAAGAGGAAAAAATAAAAGGAAAAAGGGAAAAGGACAACAGTCATATGAGAGAAAAAAGGTAAAAAGAGAATAAAATAATATTAAATATTATAGCATAATTGGCCGTGAGGTTATATTGTTTCTTTAAATTGTGAGCATGTGAGCTCTGACGTGGCGTGGTCTCATTGACTAGCGTAAAACACTAGTTTTACGTCAATTCTGGATCCAATGTTTTCTCTTCGAAGGGAAGTGAAGCTTAAAGCATTTGCATTTTAAACTAGAAATTAGTGGGGGTTGCACGTGCAAGGCATGTGCTGCCCCTTTAGTTAGAAAATTAATATAATTTTTTTTTAAGAAGTAGGAAAATTAAATTTTTTTTTTTGTCAAAAACATGGGCTAATAAGGAGCAGTTAAAAAGGTTGAAGTATAAGGTTAAGTTTGTTGGTTTATTTGTAGTTCATAGTCAAAATAGAGGGGGTGGTTTGGCACTCCTTTGGTAGCACGGAATTCAGGCTTGGGTTGATAGTTTTTCTAGGTTCCATATTGATATCGTAATTCAAGGTGGTTTGCCTGAGGCATGAAGGTTTACAGAGTTTTATGGTGAACCTGATACTAATGAAAGGGAGGAAGCTTGAAATATGCTTCGCATGTTAAATTTAAAATCTCACCCCCTTGAATGTATATGGGAGATTTTAATGAAATTTTACTTTAAGAAGAAAAGCATGGAGGTAGGGTACGACCTCCTATCATCTAATGCCTATGGCTAACTTTTAAAGAAAAAATGTGTCCCACTCTAGTCAATTATCAGGGCAGACAAGGGTACAAAAGGGCAGAAAAGCTATCATAGCAAAAATGAAAAAATGTGTCCCATTCCATCAATCAATGATGCAGTGAAACGGTGAAATATAATTTAAGTTAAATAAATAGACGTCTCTGTGTTCATTTGGATGGAGGCGTTTTTTGAATTTCACGTTTCCTTTTTTTTCCTTTTACTTTCCTTTTTTTCAGCTTTTATAAACAGTAATTGTACTGTTTATATATTTGGATTCACTGTAGATATAATAATTTATAATAATAAATAAAATTTCAGATAAAAAAATAAAATAAAAAATTGGGAGAAACCGAGCAGCCTGTACAGCTGTACTCCACTACTCCTAAGTCCTCTCATCCTATGCGTATGGTTAAATTTTAAAGAAAAAAAAGTGTCCAACACCTATCAGTTATCATGGCAGAAAATGATACAAAGGGGCAGAAAAGCTATCATAGCAAAAAAGAAAAAAAAGTAATTTATTTTATAATTGGGTCCGATTAACGTGTGTCCTAAGGGTACACATTAAGTTTTCTATTTTTGGAAACATTTTCTCGAGAATTGAAAAAGCTGTCATTACTTTTTCAATTCTCAAAAATTTTTTTTTCAAAAATAGAAATTAAGGACACACATTAATAAAATCCTTTATAATTATATTTTATATTGTTATAATTTCATTCCACTTAAACTCTGACTTCTTTTTTTTACGTCAACGGTCAACCGTATCCAAATTTTCTGATTTGGATCCAGGTGAAATTACACCGGGGTTTGGTGTAATTGCACCCACTCACATCAAATTTTACCATACAATTATACCACACCCACTTACATCAATTTTTATCACTTTTATTTTTTAATTTTAATTTTTTATTTAATAATTGAAATTTAAAGTTTATTTTTTAAATTTTCAATTTCAACCATATACTACATTACTACTAGGATATTGTACCTAATTTAAACCCCAAATTTTCCACACCGACGCTGATTGTAGATCTGCTTTACTTTACCTCGGGCTCCCCCTTTTCTTTATCCTGATGAAAATTTTCCACTTTATCGAATCCAAAAAAGAAAATAGAAAAAAAAATGTAGTTTTTGGAGTTTGTGTTTTCTTCGTCTTTCTATCTGTCAATTTTGTGTCAAATCAAATGCCAATACCAAAGATAAAGTGCTTTAGATTTTTGTGACGTGAGCAAAAAAGGCTTTAGAATCATTTTCTCTAAAATTAAAAAAATTGTTAATATTTTTTTAATTCTGAAGAAAATTATTTTTAAAAATGAAAATTATTATGTGTTCTAAGTACACACGTGAGTAAAATTCTTTATAAAAAAACACTAAAAAGCAAGTTACAACAAACGTTTCTATTAAAAAAAAAATTGCACCTGAGCTACAGTAAGCTTTCATCTTTAAAAAATTATTATAGCTCTGATCTTAAAAAAATTATTATTTTAATATTTGTGGTAGAAATAGTGATATGTGAAATTATTTTTTATTATTTTAATGAGTAGTTTATATTATTTTAAACAAAATGATAAAAAAAGAAGTTTTGATATTAAATGTATTTTATAGTAAGCCGGTATAATAGATAAAATAATTTTTTAAGATATTACGATCTCGTTTAGTACGTAAATTTAAACACATATTTTTACACTCACATAAATTTTAAAAAATAAAAATAAAAATTATTATTTAAACACACGTACCAAAAATCCTAAATACTAAAATTTTTAAAATTATTGACGCGAATGCTATTAGCATATGTTTCAACAAAATAGAAAACGTGAACCATGCTAGCCTCAATTATTCAGCATGATTATAAATAAGTTGTATACAAAGTAATTTATATTTGGATTTTACTAATGTGTGCCCTAAGGGCATACATTAAGTAAACCAATTTTGGAAAAAGTTTATTGAGAATTGAAAAAGTTTTGACAACTTTTTCAATTCCCAATAAAATTTTTCCAAAAATGGATTTGTTAATGTGTGCCCTAAGGGCACACATTAACAGGACCCTTTATATTTTATATTGTTGTATACAGCCATTTTTTTTTTTTATACTGTGACTGCGAGCCCTGTTTTTTTCCTACTCGTGCAGTCGTGCTGGCTAATCATACGGTATCTTCTGTATGTACTTGGCAAAAGATTTGTAGCAGTATTGATGTGATTAGGGAGGATAGGCGGATAGCTCTTCTCCGGCGCGGACAGGGCTGCTTCAATATCGGATTTTAGGCGAAAATTTTAAAAGAAATTTTTTTATAATTAAATAATATATATATTTAATTTTTTTTTATTAAATATAAAATTACTAATTAAATTTTTGTATTTAAATTGATATGATATCGATTAAATTATTAATTGGTATAATAGTTTATAAGAATAGATAAAGTGTTAGATAAAAAAAATAAAAATAAAAAGTGGGAGAAACCGATCAGCTTGTACTCCACTACTCCTAAGTCATATCATCCTATGCCTATGGCTAGGTTAAAAAAAGAAAAAAAGGAGAACGCGGTTTGGAATTGATTGGGAAAAGAGAGAGTTTGGTCCTCACAGAGAAAAAGATGGCGAGAGAGCTGGAAAAAGAAAGAGAGGAAGGTTCTGTAATAAGCGGAAAGTAGAGAAGAAAAGGAGAAGATAGAGATATATGGGTATACGTATGTGGTGGGGGAAAAAATAGGAGAAAAAAAAAAGATAAAAGAAAGGAAAAATAATATAAAAAATAAGAAATAACTATTACTATCATAATTTTTTATAATAAATTTTAAGTAACATAATATTATTATTATTATTATTATTATTATTAGTTAATATTGGCTAGTAAAAATATAATTTTAATGATGAGTTTAAATTAGAATTAATAACAACTTTTTATATAAGATTTTGTTATGATTCTTGTGAAAATATTATAAAAAATATTGTGAATATAACACTTTTTGTTAAAAAATATAATTGATGAGAATAAATAAAGGAAGAAAAAATAAAGATTAAAAAAGAATATAAAATAAATGAAGGAATAATATTTAAATAAAATAAAAAAATGATAAAAAAATTTGTTAAAATGTATATTTAAAAAAATGGGTAACTTAAAAATAAATGTTATCGTTATTTGACCAAAATTTCAAATAATACAAAAATTTAGACAGGATGATAGAGATGCGCTGATACTGAAATAGGCATATAATCAAGACATCAAAAGTAGCACCGAACAATGGTGCAGTCAAGTCAGCAAGGTGCTTCCACGAAGTTTCTGCGATGCGAATTCTTCAATGGGCCTGCCCCACACGTTTTCGATTTTCCATAAAGACAAGAAAGAGGGAATCGATTTTCCTTCCTTTTCTGAAAACGCGAATGCCATCTTGTGCTTCTTTCCCACACGTTAATGATGATAAATAATTAAATATCAAGCACCAAGGTTCTTTTTTTTTTTTTTTTTTTCATGGTTGGGGGGGGGGGTTTGGTCAATTTTTTTTTTTTTACCTAATTTAATTATCTTTACAGTAAAACAGAAAGTAAAAGGATAAGGCGGTTTTTTTT
>Ga0115851_102189_pt1 | contig 10330 bp, 2 predicted proteins | sample InSIn2gowninarea_FD_83865 | JGI IMG/M metagenome (GOLD analysis project Ga0115851, IMG submission 83865)
TTTAAGAATATCTTTACTTTTTTTAAAATCTTCGATTTTTATAAGCATTTTACTTGGCATGCAAAGGGTGACCAAGCATGCAAAGGGTGACCAAGGAAAAGATAAGCACCCTTGCGCTTTGCAAGGGATAATAAAGCAAGAAGGGAAAGTACGTTAAAATCTAAGATTTTAAAGAACAGTATGCGCCTTTTGGCTGCGCATAGACCAACTCGTGGTACTTTCCTATGCTCAGCAAAGCTGCGCATACTGCTATCGCAGCCTTCGCCCCCTTTTTTGTTAAAGTTTTGTTATAGGTTTTTGTTAAAGCTTTGTTGGATATAGAATTTGGTTAATAGTGTAGATTTTTATAATTTTTATAAAAACAATATGGGGGTATTGATGTGAGATCTGGTATTAAAGGACAAACAACTGAAACACAATTATCTATTATTAAAGGACAAACAACTGAAACACAATTAATAGAATCAATTCGAATAGGGTTAGCATCTCCCGAAAGAATTAAAAATTGGGCCGAGCGACTATTAGTTAGTGGTATGACCGTTGGACGAATATTGAATGCGCAAACAGTTAATTATAAAACACTTCGTCCCGTAATGGGAGGATTATTTTGCGAAAGAATTTTTGGACCAATCAAAGATTTTGAATGTGCTTGTGAGCGAAAAAGACCAACACCTAAAAGAATAACTTGTCGCGATTGCAATGTAGACTACACTTCGTCTAGTGTTCGTAGACATCGTTTAGGGTTTATTGAATTAAATTCACCTGTCACTCATATTTGGTATTTAAAAGGTCGAATAAGTTATATTTCGATATTCTTGGGTTATCGGAGAAAGCGGGTTGAAGCAGTAACATATTGTACCGAGAAATTAGAAATTTCTGACAGAAGAAGACGAAATTTTTCGTTTTCACCTACTGTAAAAAAGGTTTTCAAAAAAGTACCGTATTATTCTTATATTAAAAAAGACAATCCTATTCAAATACGTGGTAAACTTGATAAAACTATAAAGGCTATAAAAGATATTGAGTTTTTAAAATCTAAAAAAATATCTCAAAGATTTTCACTACCAAATAGTTTGCCCATTTCCCGGGAATTCCCTTGGGAAACTACAAAAGATCGTACTTCTTTTTTTGGTTATATGACTTGTTTACCTGAAGATGGAGATATTCCAATACCAACATATTCTAATGTGGTAAAAAATTTAGAAATAAAGATATCTCATTTCAGTTTCACTGGTCTAAAACCTGCTTTAAGAGCGCTTGATAATACTGGTGGTTCTGTTATACAAAAGAGGTTAAGGCGAATAAAACCAGAAGCATTGTATTCGGCTTTACAAGGCCAACTCTATGATTTATCATTTGAGATTAGTGACTTACAAGCTCAAGATTACCTTATATTACCTGATTTGCGAAGATTACAAAGATTAATTACTCATCGTGCAAAAGTAATACGCCGTTTAAAATTAGCTAGAGATTTTCTTGAAAGTAAAGCTCAACCTAAATGGATGACATTGTCTGTTATTCCAGTTATTCCACCTGATTTAAGACCAATTATACCATTAGACGGAGACCAAGTAGCAGTTTCTGATCTTAATAAACTTTATCAAAATATCTTTTTTCGAAATAACCGCTTTAACCGAATCAGTACAGAAAGTGCTCTACTTGCCCAACGTCTACTTCAAGAAGCGGTTGATGCCTTAATTGAAAATGGAAAAGGGGGCTCTGAGCCTATACGTGCTTCTAATGATCGGCCGTTAAAATCATTATCAGATATACTTAAAGGCAAAAAAGGAAGGTTTCGACAAAATTTATTAGGAAAACGAGTTGATTATTCTGGTCGTTCCGTTATTGTAGTTGGTCCTACTCTTAAACTTCATCAGTGTGGTTTACCGAAAGAGATGGCAATAGAATTGTTCCACCCATTTTTAATTCGACAGTTAATGTTGAAAAATATAGTTCCCTCAATTATAAAAGCAAAACATTTAATTCATGACCAACCTCCTATATTATGGGAAGTTCTTCAACTGCTTATGGATAACCATCCGATTCTTTTAAATAGAGCCCCCACACTTCATCGTCTTGGAATTCAAGCTTTTCAACCTAAATTAGTAAACGGTCGAGCTATTCTTTTACATCCATTGGTTTGTCCTGCTTTTAATGCAGATTTTGATGGAGATCAAATGGCTGTTCATGTACCTTTATCTGCTGAGGCTCAAGCCGAGGCTTGGAAATTAATGTGGTCACGAAATCATTTATTATCACCTGCAACTGGTCAGCCTATTCTTGTTCCTAGTCAAGATATGGTTTTAGGTTGTTATTATTTAACGTCTTTTAATTTAAAGCCTCAACTAACTTCTTTGACTGCTTCTAATACAGGACAAGGCAAAAGATACTCTACAAAAAGAATACGTCACTATTTTAGTGATTCCAATGACTTACTTAAAGCTTACTATCAAAAACAAATCGATCTTCATCAATCAGTTTGGGTTAGAAAAAATGGATCATTAGAAAGTGAAAAAACTTTGGAATCACCTTTAGAAATTAGAGTAAATTCTTTTGGACAACATAACCAAATTTTTTCAACTTATCAATACGATTACGACCCGAATGGTGAAAAAGTGAAACAATATGTTCGTACTACTCCCGGTCGAGTTTTATTAAATACACTTATTTTTGCTTGATCAAAGGTTGGGCAAAGCACTGGCACCTATCCAGGGAGTTTCCTATGTGCGTGTCCCTTGCAAGAAGGCGCTAGTTGGAACTTGTATGCGCCTTTTGGCTTGTTAAAACCCTTGCAGGATAAGGGAAACTAAAAGCAGAGGATGCATAGGATAATGGCTGCGCATAGACCAACTAGCGCTTTCTTATCCTGCAAGGATTTTAACAAGCCAAAAGGCGCATGCTTGTCTAAAAGCATAGAAAACTTGGTTTGGCGTAGTAAAACTTAGAATAAGCTTGAAGGCGCATAGAGTAACATAAAATTCAATAATTTTAAAAACTATAAAATACACATTTCTTAAAGGAGTTAATCTATGAAATCTACTTTAGACGAATTTGATAAAAACCAAGGGATACGTACTTCTATAAAAGTTTCTAAAGATGTTAAAGAAAAGGGATTATGGGTCCGAGGCACCAAAAAAGGATTATGGGTCCTTGCTCCGCATGACCCCAAAAAGGAAGACTTAGATCCTTTATTTTTTAATTATTCTTTTGATAAAAACCGACTAAAAGCTTTAATTTTGTGGTCTTTAACAAATAATGGAGAGAAGGCGACTCTAGATCTAGTAGAAAAATTCAAAAATATTGGTTTTGAATATGCAACTAAAGCAGGAGTTTCTCTTGGCATTGATGATTTAAAAATACCTCCTAATAAAAGGTGGTTACTTTCTAGAGCTGAATTCAATATACAGTCAGCAGAAATGCAATACCAACAAGGGAATTTAACAGCCGTAGAACAATTTCAACACCTTATTGATACGTGGCATCGAACAAGTGAAAATTTAAAACAAAGTGTAGTTAAACATTTTCGTTCTACAGATGTTTTGAATCCTGTTTTTATGATGGCATTTTCTGGGGCTCGAGGCAATATTTCTCAAGTTCGTCAATTAGTTGGTATGCGTGGATTAATGTCAGATCCTCAAGGACAAATTATTGATTTTCCTATTCGCAGTAATTTTAGAGAAGGTTTGACTCTGACTGAATATGTTATTTCTTGCTATGGTGCTCGTAAGGGGGTAGTTGATACTGCTTTAAGAACTGCAAATTCTGGTTATCTAACTCGTCGGTTAGTAGACGTTTCACAACACGTTGTTATTTGGTTATTTAATTGTCAAACACGTCGAGGTATTTTTCTTACCGATATGAAAGAGGGTGGAAAAATCATTTTATCTTTAAAAGATCGTTTAGTTGGTAGAGTTTTAGCAGAAGATATACATCCAATCGCATTTCGAAATCAACAAGTTTCAAAAGAGTTAGCATCCAAAATTGTACCTTTAAAGAATACAGTATTAATACGCTCTCCTCTTACCTGTAATGTAAAAAACTCAGTTTGTCAATTATGTTACGGGTGGAGCTTATCCCAAGGAATTCTTGTTCCATTAGGTGAAGCAGTTGGGATACTTGCAGCGCAATCTATTGGTGAACCAGGTACTCAATTAACGATGCGAACATTTCATACAGGAGGGGTTTTCTCAGGAGATGTTATGGATGAGATTCGAGCTCCCTATAAAGGGATCATCGATTTTTCAGAAACATTACAAGGAAGACTTATTCGTACTTCTCATGGAAAAATAGCTTTTCTTACAAAGGTTAATGGTCTACTTAGAATCAAACGCTGTATCCCTTTAAATGCAGAACAAAATTTAACTAACATTAGTCCTGATTCACCCCGTACCCCTTTCATTACAAAAACTGGGGATAATGGTTTTGAAAAAGAAAAAAAAGAAACCTTAAAATCGAAGAATTTAAAGAGCAGTATGCCCCTTTTGGCTGCGCATAGAGAAAAAAATAAAAAAACAGAAATACTAGAAGATATCAAAATCGACATTCCTGCTTCAACAGTTTTATTTGTTCGTCAGGGAGAAATTGTTTTTGAAGAACAACTTCTTGCTGAAATTTCTTCAATGTCTAACCAAACTAACGAACGAATTAAAGCAAAACATAATCTGTCTTCAGAATTGGAAGGCAAACTTTTTTTTGATGATGTTGTTTTAGCAATTAAGACTAGTAAAGAAGGAGAAGTTACTAAAACGGCTTACAAATTAGGATCTTTTTGGATTTTCTCTGGAAAAATTTATAAATCAATAGTTCCTTTAACTTTTTTCTCAAAAATTGGTGATTTAGTTGATAGAACGGCTGTTTTAAATCAATTAACTTCTATATTTTTATTGAATGGTTTTGTTTCTAAATTTGATCAATCAAAATTTGAGCAAAAAAATTACTGTAGTGGTTTTAATACCTTTAACAAAAATACACTTGTAAAGAACCCTACCCTCCTTTGCTCCGTAGGAGGGTCAAACAATTTGCTTCGCACGGGCCTTCTTGACTCAAAAACGATGGATAAAGATTTTGATATATTTTTAAACCAACCTATTCTTCAATTTGTTTTTAAAAATATTCAATTTTCAAATATTGGTTATTTTTTTTCTTTCTCCAAAACCAATTTGAGTAAAAATCAGACATTGTTTCACAGTGGGTCCGAGGACCCAAAGCATCCTTGTGCTTCGCACAAGATTAATCCTCTATCAGCTCTTTTTGTTAAAATCGAAGATTTTAAAAAAGAGCACCTCTTTGCCCCTTTGCCCCTTCTTTCTTTTGCCCCTTCTTTCCTTTGCCCCGAAGAGGCATCAGGCATCAGCCGTCAGCCGTCAGCCATCAGCAATCAGCTATCAGCCATCAGGGGGCAACCTTTTTCTTCATTTGATCAATTTTTTGTTTCAAATTCGTTAAAACAAAATTTTAAAAATTTCGTTGCAATGAAAAGTTTTTTATATTTTCAATGGTTTCTTGACAAATATAAGACTGAGACAGGTGGATTTATTAATTTTGACTCTTTTTATTTAAATGACGACCTTTCCCAAGGACAGATTTTATGGGTTCCTGAAGAAAGCTATCAAATAGGTTTTTTAACATCTAAAGCATTGGGAAAACATCTTGACAAAAAATTAACAAAACAAAGGTTTCCAAATTTGAGTAAAATTAATAACAAATTACCTTTTATTTATAGACTGTCTTCACAAGGAAAGAGCATTCCCTTTTTCTCAAAAATTAGCGGATATTCGACGTATTTCATGTTGGAAAAGAATCTTACTCCAATTGATGTGAAGGAAATTAAAGGTTCTTGGATGTCTGATGCTCGAGACTCGAGACTCGAAGCCCCTTCTAACAAAAACGTAGTTTTTGTCGCGCAAAGAGCAGTATGCGCTCCTTGGCTGCGCATAGAGCCTTTTGCTTCGCACGGCAAAGAAGCGAAATCAGCTTTAATAAAAACTTCTTTGGGTAATCTTTTTCGAATAAAAAAAAATTATAAAAAGTTTCTTAAAAACCCAAATATTTTTATCAATCATCATGCTCCTTTGCTCCTTTACTCTATGCGCAGCCAAGAGGCGCATACTGCTCGCCCCTTCTTTACTCCTTTACTCCGTAGAAGTATCGAGTATCGAGTATCGAGCATCGAGCAAAACAAACGAAGTAATAAAAAAAATAAGGCGCAAGCAGCTATACCAGCCTGGCTGAGAGAGGGGTACGTAGTAAAAAATCAGTTTAGAAAAACTTCTAAATATTTATTTTCGTATTCAAAAAAAAATTTTTCTCCTCCTTCCGCAGTTAAAATCGAAGATTCTAAAAAAGAACCTTTCGCGCCTTCTTCACCCCTTCTAACAAAAACTTCTTATGTCAAGCAAAGCCCTTCGTTTTTGGCTGATAAATCTTATAAAGAAGGGTCGCGTTCGCAAGAAAGCAGCTCTCCCAGCCTAGCTGGTAGATCTGCTTTAACAGTAAATAAAATTCATTGTCAAATTCAAATAAAAAAAGGGTGGTTTTATTTTCCTAAAGAAGGGTGCTTTGCGTCCTCAAACTTACAAAAAGAGGTACCCCTATCCTTTGTTCGTAGGAAAAAAACTCTGACAAAAACTCCGTCCCCTTTGTTATTGCTTCACCTAAAAAACAAAGGTCTTGTGCAAAGCAATTTTCACTCTCAACAAAATAAACAAAAGAAAGGCCTTTTGGCCAAAAAGAAAGGGGACAAAGTTTTTGATTCTGGGTCTAACATCTCAAAAATAAACCAAAGATATTCGCATGAAGAAGGGCGAAATAAAGATACGAAGCAAAAGGTTGGTTTAAGATTTGAAAAAAGAGACGATTTAAAATCGAATATTTTAAAGAGCAGTATGCAAGGGAAACAAAAATCTTCGATTTTAACAACCTTGAAGGCGCATAGTATTATAAAAAATAATCAATCTTTTGTACCAACAGCATACCCTTTTACGGATAATCTTTGTTTTGATCAATTACCTGTTTTTTTAGAATATATTCTAAATAAAAAAGTTTCTTTAAAATCAGTTGCTTCTTTTGTAAAAAATAAAAATTCATCCTTTAACATTATCTCTTATAAAGGAGCCGTATCTTTTCTTTGTATAAAACCATTGTTATTCTTTGGGGTGACATCTCAAACCAAAATCTCTGTTAGGCCTTCATTTTTAGTTCCAAATAAAAAAAAACTTTTGTTAAAAGTAAAACTTGGTTTTTCACCTCTGAATTTAACTAACATTAATTCTCAGTCTTTACCTGATAAACCTTATAAAAAAGTCAAAAAGAGGCTTGTTAAAATCGAAGACTTTAAAGAGCAGTATGCGCCTTTTGGCTGCGCACAGGATACTCAGTTTAAGGGCCAAGAAAATTGTAAGGTTTTTGTTTCACAAAAAAAAGGCTTTTCACCAAAAAAAGGGATGACGTTAATAGATTCATCTCCACAAACCGTTATGTCCTCTCATTTTAATGATTCTAATTTTTTATTTTTACTTCGTGCAATTTATTCAAAAGATATTGCAATTAACAAAGACAGGCTTGTTAAAATAGAAGATTTTAGATCTTCTTTCTATCCTTTTACCTTATTAAACCCTAGTATTTTAAAAAAGTGGCAAAAACCAATTCAAACAAAGTTGAAAAGTGAAAAAGGATACAAGAATCGTTTTACCTTTTACAAAAATTGCTTACTGAATTGTTTTCAATTCTGTTTTTTACTTGTAAATAATAAAAATTTTTCCTACGGATGCAGAGCAAAATTATTTGAAGAAAAAAATAAGAACGTAATTTTATCAAACAATGTTCCAACAAAAAGTTTATCAAGTAAGCTTTCTAAAAAAGAGAAAATTGTGCTTTCAAAAACTTCTGCTAGGCCTTCATTAAAAACAAAGACAGGTGAATACCCGGTCGGGGTAAAGGGAAGAAGTAAACCTAAATTTTCCATTTTAATTCGTAAAGTTAACGAGTCTTCATTATTATCGAAGAATGAATATAAAAAGCAAATTTATCAAATCAATACACTACACTTGATTTCGGAGAAAACAAAGACCTGGTATCCAAAAACAAAGACCGACAAATCAGATAACAGTAAACCTTCTAACACTCTTGTCCCTACTCGGTTTTTGTCCTCACAAGTTGACTATGCGTCAGTCCCACCTTCACCCTTACGAGGTATCAGTTTAGGTGGTGATATTGGTGCTTTTGTTAAATCTTCAAAAAGATTTAATAAACAAGAACCAACTAATATTTTTGCAATTTATCCTGGAATTGATTTACAAATTAACAAGATAGTACCTTTTCAAAAAGATCGAAAAACATTCTGTTTTAAACAAATTCATTTTGTTGAACTTTTTGTTTCTTTTCAAGTACCGACAAACTTTCCTTTAAAATTAGCAAAACTAGAACTTCTTTTTGAAAATAAGGTAGATTCAATCAAAATACCATCTTATAGTTCTTTACCATTATCTGTAGACTCACATAAGTCTCCTATGCTTTTAAAATCTTCGATTTTAACAAGCCAACCCTATTCCTCTATCAACGAGAAGGATAGAAAGGATCGCGCTTTCTTAACCGGTACTTTTAACACAGTCTTACAAAAAAACCTTAAAAAAGAATTTTTAAAGAAATTATCTTCAATATCATCCCGTACTTTTTTCAATATTCGTTTTGTAGGCAAATTAGATTTTTCCAAAGTTTTACCTTCTAATAGTACATATTCTGAAAACAAGACCAACCCCTTTTTAAACTGTTTTAAAGATAAAGTGAAAGTATCATCATCATCTTTACAAACCTCTCTTGTTGCCCCTGAATACTCCTACGGGGTAAAGGGGTATTCAGGGGTAAAGGTAAGGCTCTTGCAAAAGGCGTTAAAATCGGAGAGCAAAGGGCCAGAATCAAAGCCGCTATTTCAGTCGGGTGGTCTGGATTTAGTAAAAACTAAAATGCCAATAGTTGATAAAGTCAAAAATAAGCTGGCAATAACTAAAATTCTTTCAGATAAAAACTATTGGCTTTCACCAAAGACTCCTATAACTTTAACATCTTTTTTTAGTCCATATAAAGGGGAGGTTGTAGAAACTAAACCAGATTCAAGTTGTTTACTTTTAACAGATTTAGATCAAATAAGTTATAAGATTGAAGAGACAAAACCAAAACTTTATGTTGGCCAATTAATACGTTGTGGGGAAGAGCTCTCAAAAGATGTTGGTGTTACGGAATCAGGTCAAGTTATTCAAGTTGAAAAAAATCATGTAAAGTTACGTCGAGCACAACCTATTTTGTTCTCATCACGTGGAGTTTTTCATGTTAATCATGGAGATTTTATTGACAAAGGTTCACCTCTTTTAACTTTATTTTATCAAAGAATAAAAACTGGGGATATTGTTCAAGGAATTCCAAAAATTGAACAGCTTTTTGAAGCACGCCAAACAAAAGAAGGTGAGATTATCCCTAATAATTCAGCAGAGAAACTCGATCGATTTTTTAATCGTTTCAAACAAGAACTCAATTTTAAGCGTTACAGACACAAAACCAATAACGAACAAGCTGTGCGACTAAGTTTACACAAAATTCAACAAATTCTTGTGAGAGATATTCAACTAGTTTATCTTTCTCAAGGTGTTACAATTGCTGATAAACATCTTGAAGTTGTTGTAAAACAAATGACTTCAAAAGTGAGAGTTCTTTACGGATCTTGCAACTCAAAGTTATTACGAGGCGAGCTAGTTGACTTAGCTAGTCTAGAAAACTTTAATCTTAAAATACGAAATAATACCACGATATTTCCAGCAGAAGTTGACTATGAACCAGTTATTTTAGGTATTACTAAAGCTTCATTGGAGGCAGAAAGTTTTATTTCTGCGGCAAGTTTTCAAGAAACTACACGGATTTTAAGTCGAGCTGCTATTGAAGGTAAAACTGATTTTTTACGTGGTTTAAAAGAACGAGTTATTTTAGGTGATTTGATTCCTGCAGGAACAGGATCTCCACTTTTCTTCGCTACTTTCAAAGCTTTTTTCAACAAAAAAAGAATCAAAGAAAAGCGTACTCCCTCTAAACCAGCCTGAGGCATTCCCTCTCTACCTGCCTTATTGTTTTTTGAAAAGAATCCTATGCATGCTTGTGCTTCTTTTAAATTCGAAGATTTTAATAAAAATTGTCACGTGCGAACCATTTGCTATGCGCAGCCAAGCTGCGCATACTGCTGGCGCCTTCTTTCCTTTTTTTTTTTTCAAACGTACTTTTTGTTATTTGTTAGAAGCGGCTTTTGGCTACGCATAGGAAACAATTGTGAGAAAAAATTTTAATAGTT
>Ga0115851_102190_pt1 | contig 10317 bp, 8 predicted proteins | sample InSIn2gowninarea_FD_83865 | JGI IMG/M metagenome (GOLD analysis project Ga0115851, IMG submission 83865)
CTGCGCTTCAGAGGAAACAAAAGACTCCCTGTCGGACTCAGAAGAAACGAAAGACCTACTACTGGACTTGTTAACGATCCAATTGATCTGACAAAGGATGAGATTATTGATTTGACAGCAGATGATTGAACAGCCACAGGCAGTGAAGTCCATTTATGATCGTAGGCACTTGAGCACATTTGTAAGGGTGGGAGCAGCGGGGCAGATTGAGATATGTTGGGATGTCTCCCTTGACAACATTGAACCTTTTATTCACCAGCAAACGGTGGTACTGCTTACATAAGAAAAGGAGAACATGCCAGTTGCAGTCTAGCGTAGCACTCGAGCATCTCCAAATCAAAACATTCCAGTGCCGATGATTTTGTCACTCTGCATCAGGAATTCATCGTGATTTCACTTGCGCCAACTGAACTTCGTGTCGTAGAGACTTAATTTTCACTTCATGAATGCTTCCGCCTGTTCACACTGAACCACTGTCTACAAGTTATCTCGCAAGCGTGTTCTACCGATCTACGGATCTACCAATCTACAACGCGATTGTGACTTAACAAGCACATTGGAACTCTTGATCTGCCTCAATAACCGCATTCTCCTCATTCAATCAGCCATTCACGCTACATCCAACATGCCTCCAAAGAAGGCTGCCGCTGGCGCTGCTGCCACGCGTAAGAGCTCAAGAGCCACCAAAGAAACACAACCTGCTGCCAGTGTTGCTCAAGAAGCACCCACCAAGAGCACAAGCAAACCCGTCAAGAAGGTGGCCAAGCCAGCTACAAAGGCTGCTTCCAATAAAGATACAAAGACCTCTACATCCACGACGAAGAACACGAAGAAGGTAGCTGCAACCAAAGCAACCGCGAAAGCTACCAGTGTTCCAGCTAAGGAGCCTGCAAAGAAATCCAACAAGCGCAAAGCTGAAGATGATGTGGAGGAGCCACAAACCAATGGCAATAAGAAGACGAAGATTGCTCCTACCAAAGAGCCGGCCAAGAAGTCAAACAAGCGAAAAGCAGAAGACGACGATGAAGTCCCTCATCGCGATGATGCCAAAAGAGTCAAAACTCAATCAACAGCTTCAAAATCCGAAGATGAATCACGTACAAGGAAGAAAGCTCCAACTAGAACGCGTAAAGCAGCTGCTCCTAAAGCGCCAGCCGCGAAGAAGCCCAGGAAAATTGTCGCGATTAACGAGGCACCCACACAGAAGCTCAACGTCTATGTCTTCGGTGATGGCACAAATGGCGAGCTCGGTCTCGGCAATGGAAAGAACTGTGCCGAAGTGAAACGGCCACGACTCAATGCTCTTCTCGACGCCGACGCAGTGGGTGTTGTCTCTGTATCAGTTGGTGGTATGCATACAGCAGTCCTTACAAGCGATAACAAAATCCTTACCTGGGGTGTCAACGATCAAGGCGCTCTGGGCCGCAACACAGATTGGGAGGGTGGCCTTCGAGACATTGCCGACGACAAGAGTGATGATGGTAGTGATTCAGATAGCGATACAGGAAGCGGTCTCAATCCTAAAGAATCAACACCTGGTGAGGTGGATCTCTCTGGCGTTGAGCAAGGTGCAGTCTTCACACAAATAGTCTGCTCAGATAGCGCAACCTTTGCTCTTACAAATGACGGCCTTGTCTATGGTTGCGGTACATTCAGAGTAAGTTCAATCCCTTCTCGTTCAACATCATAACAACGGTTACTGACATACTTTCACAGTCTAACGAAGGTATCTTCGGCTTCACTGGAGACATCCTAATTCAACGCACTCTCATGCAAATTCCTGATCTCAAGAAAGTTCGCCAACTAGCCGCTGGTGCAAATCACATCCTCGCCCTCGACAAGTCTGGTGTAGTCTATGCCTGGGGTAGTGGTCAACAAAATCAGCTTGGTCGCCGCATCGTAGAGCGAACTGTCAAGCACTCTCTGCGTCCTACAGCATTCGGTCTGCCTAAACAAATGGTCGGCGTTGGTGCAGGTGCATACCACTCCTTCGCCATGCACAAAAACGGAAAGCTATACTCTTGGGGATTGAACAGTTTCGGTGAGACTGGTGTCACCAAGAATTTCGAAGCAGAAGGTGAATCAGATGTTCACCAGGCCACCATCGTACCGAACTTGGAGGAGTTTGGAACAATCACACAAATCGAAGGCGGATCACATCATACAATCGCACTCACAGATAAAGGTGAAGTGCTCGTCTGGGGTCGACTAGATGGCCACCAACTCGGTCTCGACATACCATCCATTCCCGACGAAAAGGTTATCAAGGATTCGCATGACCATCCACGCATTCTCAAGATCCCAACTCAGGTACCAAACATCGACGGAGCAGCCATCGCAGCTGGTTCAGATCATACCATTGCAATCGCCAAGGACGGAAAAGCATACGCATGGGGATTCAGCACCTGTTACCAAACTGGACTAGGCACAGACGAAGAAGTGGAAGTGGCCACACATATCGACAACACAGCAGTACGAAACAAGCAATTGGTCTGGGCGGGTGCTGGTGGTCAATTCAGTGTCGTTGCTGGTCTTGCAGGAGTTGAGAACGTGACGGAAAATGGTGTCAATGGTCATGAAGCTTGAAAAGTGTTGGAAGGATTGAAACAGGAAAATGGGATTGCATGAGCTTATATTGGGATTGGCGTTCTTGTCTTTGTTCTAGAGCTTGCTATAGCGTTGGTGGATGTCGTTCGCTTTTTCAGATACTTCCCACCTCTCCTCTACCTTACTGACGACCTACCATCAATCCAACCTCACCTTCTGGTGCCCTCGCCAGCACTGTTGTCTCCTTCACTTTGACCCCTAACTCGCCCTCGGGCTAGAGTTTAGGTCTAGGTGAGGTTGAGCCAGTGCTGGTTCGAGCTCGGGGTGGGGTTGGAGGGTTGGTAAGTCGTGGTTCAGAGATCGACGATGAAACAATGGATTTTTTTTAGTAAATGCTTGTATTTTCAGAACCTCTTTTGCTGTTGTACATTTGTTTCACTGCGGTATGAGGGAATGTGTTTTGCATTGCTTTGAGCACCTACTGTAGGTCCTCTGTCATTTTGATCTTTGTTTTAAGAGCTCTCCCATCACGGACTTTGGACGAGGCGCACTCTTGCTGCCTACATAGTTATCTTGATCTTCCGAGTCCTACGGCCTTGCCTTTCCTCTATTTCCTTCCTATATTCACCCGAGAGTCCCGTCCACATGGATGAACGTGATACGTATCTTCAAGTTCCTAACTACTGTAGTACCATGTACCATCGGTCCGATGTGTAAAGAAAGTAGTAGAAAGACCATCGCCCACGAGAGACACGAGAGACACAAGATGCTCTCCTCCCCTGCTCCGTTCTTTGTAGGCCAGACACCAAGCCTACTGTAAGTGGAGAGGGAAGTGTGCTGTTGCTTGATGCAGTTGTTGGTTTTTGAAGGTGCTGGAGTTGAATACGTTAGTACCGTGCCTTTGGAGTGTGGTAGTGAAATGATCGATGTGTATAGAGGGAGGGGAAGAGAAATGGTGCTTTGATTTTGAGCACTGAGCACGAGATTTGGACTGTCATGGAAGGATGAAGTTTGTATTCGTGTTTTATTTCGTGTGATACTTGCTTGACTGGCAATACTGGCTGAGGGGTGTTATCGTAGTAGTTCATGGTGACTGAGTGTTAGTCATAAGTGCACAGTGCATATGAATAAAAAGGCATGTATTTACTCCAATATACATCAACCGTTTTGGAAGATATTGCCAACACACGCATACTCTACACCTACACGCGAAAACCTGAGCCATCCTCTCTGTCTCACACACATTGTTCAACTACAATCCCATACCGCAAGCGTATAACACACCACCCACCACCCCTTCTCCCATCAAGACCCCCCTCTAAAAAATAGCCAACGCATTAGGCGGACTCGCCACACCCCCCGGCACATTAACAACCTCACTCGTCAAAAAAAAGCTCCACCTCCCCAATTTCTCACACGTCTTACTCAGCTCCTCCAACTCAAACAACTCCCCAATCGGACACCCCCACCCCGCCAAAAAAACCTCATGAAAACTCCACTCATGCGGCGTCGGCCACTGCTCAAAACTCGGATGATCGGCCGCTACCGCACTGAAATTCTCCCAGATCCATTTCAGACATTCTTCGGACTGTTCGACACCGCCTAAGCTAGGCGGGTGTTGGGCCTGGAGTTCTGAGACTTGGGAGTCTGAGAGGGCGTAGTATGCTGGGAAATAGCCGGAGCGAATAATCAAGATGTCGCCGAATTTTATTTGTGTTCCTTGGTATTCGAGGATTGAGTGCAGCCACTCGAGTTTTATGGGAGTGCGGGCGAAGGATTGGAACGATGTTGCTTCGGGGATTTTGGAGCCCGGGTGGCCGGGGGAACGCCAGCGCGCGAAGTCCAGCAGGATTGCGCGGCCGACGACGCCGTGTTTTTCGAGGTTTTGGATTCCGAGGATGTTGGGTTGGGATTGGGATTTTGGGCCGTCGCCGGCGATGTCAGAGAGGGTGGTGTCGTTGTAGAAACGTTGGGCTTTTTGGTAGCCGAAGTGGCGGAGGCCGTCCCATTGGGAGGCGGATTGGGAGTTGAAGTGCCAGGTGTCGTCGTGGACTATGCGCGGTTTCTTTTGGTAGACGTCTTTTTGGAAGACTTGGCGGCCGAAGAGGGGGCGGTCGCCTGGTTGGGTGGAAGTGGATGAGTGAGTGATGCTTGTATGTAGTGGTGTTGGGGTGGTGCTAGGGGTGTACGAGGGTGCTTACCTTGAAAGTCGAGAGCTGCGTTTAAGCTGACACGGATGCCGGTCTTGATTTCTGATGCGGCGGCTGCTGCTACTATGGTGTCTGTTTGGCGGTTGAGGAAGCCTCGTTCATCTTGATCACCGTATGCTCCCCAGGCATTGAGTTTGGTAGAATCATGAGTCTTGGAGAGTGGAAGGTCAGAAAAGGGGACGGGAGGGCCTTCAGGCATGGTGAGCTGTTTTTATTTCTATGAGTTTTGGTGCTGTTGGGCAAGTGCGAGCAATCGTAGTCACAGGTTACAGTCACGACCAACGTTCCAAACAATGTGATATCTTTTCATACCACTCACAGAAGCTTTTATACAAGCTTGGTCATTATGATCACTTCTTGGAGTGCTCGTGAGGGGATGTTCTTTAGAAACTTGATGATGTCGTGGGGAAGCCATGGACTTCGGTAGAATAGAGACCGAACCGAGGCGTCGTTGGGCAGAAAACATCGGGCACTGCAAGCACTGTATCTCGTGGACTGCATCAAAGACGAAGCATTACTATGCAGTCGGTCCCTTCTCGTGGTGTCTACGTATCCAAAGCACGACACCAGAAAGTGTAATGATAATTTCCAATCATACTGTAGACGTTGGAAATTCACGAATCTGCATCGTGGGGTACGAGGGAGCAGGGATCAACCACTGCTCATTGCCAGGGTAATGCTCGTTGTAATAAAGGTTAGCACGACCAACAACAACATGAGACACAATGTTTGGACATTTCAGTAAATTGGACCTTTTCATTTCCCATAATAATACTGATCTCAAGTCAACACCAGAATAATCGTGCCGTTCGTGATAGAAGCATTCCCCGCGTCCCACTGATGTGTACAAGTAAAGAGCCTGAGGTCGGGGATGGGCAGCTTTTCACAAAAGAGTCGCGTGCCAGTGTCGACACAACACGTGAATTGCCTGGTGGTGCTGAAGTTAAAATGGGGCAGAACTATGGCGTGGCCAAGGCGTTGGTTTATCGATGGGAGATTATGCAGATGTCATTGCAATTTTCGAGTGTGTATGTAATTCTCTAGCCACTCAAGCCTTGACATGGATCTAAGGTTTCGGTGACAGCAAGCCAAGAATGCCTTTTTCCATCGCGTCCAGTGTCGACGTGTTTGGGTTTGATTGCGACCGCAAAATAATCTTTAATCTCGACCGACAGTCATGAGCAATTTGGTTGTTCAGTTTTACAAGCAACGGGCATGCGCATTTCCGACATACGAAAAGAAGAGCACAGAAAATGCGGCTTGCTTCGAGGAGTTGACTTTTGCACGACGGATGAAACATAAGCGAGATGAAAATGCAGGTACAAGAGTCAAGTACGAGTGTTTTCATTGGTAGAATGACTGCGGTTAAGGTAGCGCAATCAGCTGCTATCCAGCCCTCTGGTGTCGTCAGCCGAGAGGTCATAATGGAGCACAGAAAATGAACGTTTGACATGCTACTAAACTTCCGGTCTGTTGCATCTGCTGCACCGGCAGGCTCTCTATAGATCGAGTCGATATTCACTATCCGTGTGCGACAAGCATTGTGTCGTTCAAGTTGTGCTTTCATGCAAGGACGTTACTCACACAGATGCTCTTATTCAGTGATCGCAATGTGATAGGTCAGTGACGACACTGGTAGATGCCATTGGATGGTTAGCCGAGCGTCCGAGCTGCGGGTGGAAGAAGATTTTCTTTACTGCCGCTCTAGATGCGCTATGGAAGTCGGAAGTCGGTTTCCTGCAACTCCCCCTGATTTTGGTCCGTCGCCAGTTAAACATTTCAAGAGCATTGGCTAAGCGTTGGCGGCTGGAACAAGTCACTCTTTATGCTATGTAGGCGTGCAGCCACTGAACTAAACGCAGAGTACACACTTCGAATGGTACTTGCAAGCCAGAGAAGTTCAGCTAGATGTCGCAGCGTCCAGTACTACCCAAAGAGACTGGTATCTGCACATGAAGCTCGCGATCATCTCTTTCCCACGTTGGTTGCACAAAAGACTAGCGATGCCGAAGCACATGTCACAGCAGCGACCATCACGATCCTGCCCAGACTTTCCCATCAACAGCCGCACACACTCACACGTAGATTCGAGGAGCGATCCGCATCTCTGTACTCCGTACTCCGTGCACTGCAGGTATCATGCAAACTGCGGCCAAGGATGTAGGTGCAGTGTTGAGAGACACTCCACTTCCTTTTCTCCTTCATCTCCTGCACTCATTCAACTCTCTTTTCCATGGATTTTCCTTCCAGTAACGGCTGTCGACATGGATCACAGTGCTCCAAAAGTGTACACATAAACATTCGCTGTGCTGGGTGTGCTGAAGTGATACCTATGAACACCATTCAACAACATTTACACGGTCGAAAGACTCGACACCCTGAACATGGCTTGCTCAAGTTACACAAACTCCTAACCCGCCCCCGACTTCAGACTGGTCGCTTAACGTATCAAGCAGCTAAGATGATTCATACCCCGGTCACGGTGTTTGATTGACGCTCCTATCATCGACGCCGTCGACACTAGCGCAACGCCCTCCGCGAACGTCAAACTCAAGTGGACCCCTGCATCCATCTGGCAGGAAATCTCCGACCTGTCACACTTCGATGCTTCATCTCCATCCAGAATCTCATCCAACTTACCGTCCACCGTCCAAAATCTACCCTTTTCATGCTTCCATTTCAGTCAGAAGCGGATCCTGGACACTCTGATGTCGTCTGCTTCTGGCCTCGTTCACCACCAACTCCCTGACCATGCGCTTGCCTTCCGCTTTCCTCCCAGCTTAAGCATTTTTCATGGTCGACACTCTAACGCCTCGTCACGCTACTGCTGCGAGAAATGTTACAGGCCTGACCCTAGTCCAAATCTCCGTCCTTTCCTTGTCTTCCATCCAAAGCCTATCACCAAGAGTCCCACTGCCCTCCCTCCCTATGCCTTGTATCCATGGAAATTGTGTCAGCACTCATTGATTTCTCTTGTCTTTGGCCTTTGTACTCTCCCACCTCGCTCGCTTTCTGACCTTTTGCACAGAGTATTAGCTCTTACACAACCTAACGCCTTGGACTATTAAGCCTAGCAACTTTACGCCGCTCATTATTCTGCCTTGAAGGCTGTCGCTCCTTACTAACAATATCATTCTCAGAAACCGTCTTGTAACATTTTAATCACCTTACCAAGCACCTCACAGTCAGTCGCAGGCAGAGGAAGAGCATATCGCGACCAAACCTGAGGGACGCGAGGGAATTGGCTCAACATTCATTTTACGATTCTGTATGCAACCTCTGCGTCGACCAAGGCTTTGAATGGTTCTCGAGAAGTCAGCTGTTAATCTTACATGGATTCTTGACCTCAAACTGTGCTGAAGAATATTTTCTGTGTTAGAGACATTGAAGAGGAAGCGCTACGAGAGAGAGAGAGGGAAGCACATACCCACAGCAACTCCCACCTACGCCGGCGATACCATGAATATCTTTAAGAAGAGCCGCAAGACGAAAGATGACGAGGATTCGCTGGGCGTATCAAATGGCAATGAAGGACAGCCTATCGTCAAAGCATCTCGAGGTCTAATATGGAAGAAGAAGAAACAGGAGATTGAAGAGAAGCCTGCTTTCGATCTCGCATCTGCCTTACCGGCCCAAAATGATTTCCGGACAAGTTTGCTCATGCCTAATCTATCTGCACGATTCAGTATGCTTCGTGAGCAGGATGATCCGACCACAAAAATCGGCAAGGCAAGCGATGACAGTGTACTTTTCCCCAAACGAGCTTCGAAGCTCAATATCTTCAATAACAACAACAGCTACCTAAACGATATCGCTGAAGTAGAGTCAATTCGCTCTACCGTTAGACCTCCGTTCGCCGATGACGACCGCAAAGGTTCTACATCCGATGGTTATGCGAGTGACGATGGCACCACTATCATGAACCGGACCCGGCCAAGTGATGGAAACAATCTGTTTGGAGGGCGACTGAAACTGTACAAAATTCCGACTACCTCGAGCATTGGCCTGACCGGAGCCAAACATACGTACGAAAGTGATAATGCCTTGTCATCCTTCCAGCAATTCCGACTGAAGGACAAGCAACAACGAGACTCTGATGATAGGACAGACCGCAGTAGTCTGCCTGTGACCGAAGCCGAAGAAAGTGATTCAATCCGTTCTCCGTCAACAGCATTCAGCCAGAACAGGGGAACACAATCTTCTACCAACTCTAGCCGATCCATCAGACCACCTTCAACTGCAGCAACGTCTGTGATCTTCGATTCTCCTGTCAAACAGCACCATAACAATATGCCGATGAACAAAGTAGAAGAACGCAATACCAACTCACCAGTGGGAAGCATAGGCCTCGCCACATCTACTAACTCTCCCATGGTGAAAGACAACAACACCTCGCCAAAGAGGTTATCTCAATCACGGAGCACCGTAAACATGCGGGGAAACTATGCAAGGCAGTCACCTACCTATGTTGCTAAGGTGTCCCGAGTTGGGAGTCCACCTCTTAATGCAACTTCACAGCCTCTAGACTTCAGTATGAAGAAGTCCAGCAGACCAGTTGTTGCACCACCTCGATTCCAGACCGCCTCGCCCGTCCCTCATGTCGTTCCAGGTCAAGAAGTGACTCTTGCTAGCAATGTACGTCCAAACGACCGAGGAAAGGCCACGGCAATGGGTCTTTTCAACAAGCCCGCCCGTCATTATGACGAGGCTCAGTTCTCACAACGACAGGTACAAATGCATGAAGGACGAATTTCTCCAACTTCAACTTCGTCTCACTCTGACAGCCAAGCCTCTCCCGAATCAGCACGACCTGACCGTCCTAGTTCTGCGTCGACTACAAGTCTGCCTCACGAAAATGTCGATATGTCTTACGTTTCCCCTAAAGCTGACCGTCCAGCATCGCCAGCTTCAGACGAAAGATCTCCGACTAGTTCACCAGGTCAGGAACCGACTTCTGTACCAGTAACGAACTCTTCGGTATCCAGCAAGGAAGCTTCAGTCAAGGCTCGAGTCGAATCGCTGATAAGAAGGCAGAATGCTGAATTGGATGTGTTAGAAGCTGCTGGAAATGGTGTGCCTCAATCTAATGAGGACGACAGTGCCCGTGTAGCTTCGCCAAGCAAGTCTCCTGTGAGGGAGACATTTTTCGATGACAGCGATGGTGACCAAGACGATAGCCACAGGCCAGTCCCCGCTATACAGTCTCACATTCCCCTGGCACCCACAGACGTTCATCCAGCCTTACGGCATAGTCTGCAAGGGTTCAACTTTGGCACCGAAGCACTGCAACTTCCAGCTTCGGACAATTCACAATCCTCTGCGAGCTCGGAACTACATCACTCAGCTGAGAAAAGCGGTCAATCTCCTGAGCCTGTATTAAGCGTTGAAAACGTTGACTCGCCAACAATCGCTAATGCAGGGCTTGGTCTCAGCGGCCTCATTCAAACTCATCTGCGACACCATAGTGGTGCCATCGTCACTCGCATAACCATCGGATGTAGAACCTTTGCGGTCGTCATCGGCGAACGGAGGTCTAACGGTAGAGCGAATTGACTCTACT
>Ga0115851_102193_pt1 | contig 10312 bp, 15 predicted proteins | sample InSIn2gowninarea_FD_83865 | JGI IMG/M metagenome (GOLD analysis project Ga0115851, IMG submission 83865)
GGGGATCAACTAGTAATCTTTTGTCAATTTAGCTTTGTAGCTTTTTCGTTACTCTCTTTCTCTCACATACTCTTGGACACATAGAGTTTTCTTGGAGCACTTTGGCATTAAAGCAATAAAGGCAAAGAAGGAAAGAGAAAGTGAGGATTAAGCAAGGAAAGGGAGGATTAAGCAACTACAACAGGCTTCATTGTAGGTATCGAATTTCATGTGTATTTTCCTTGCTAGATTTGGCATGCATGTTATTGCATGTGGTTCTTTTCTATCATGGAATGGGTTTTTCCAAGTGTGACTTTTTTTTTCAACTTAGCCTTGCCATTTCCGGATAGCCGTGGCATGATGGGGTTCTCATGTTTGGTTGAGTTGGATTGCCGGATAGATTTGAAGTTGAGTGAGGTAGATCTCTGAAATGATAGAACACATGGCCTAGTAACCCTTGAACTAGACTATGGGTTGCGGTAAAACTGGATTTTGTGTTGCCTCATATGGCTTAGGAATCCTTGCCGGTGAATGGCAGGATATACAGTAAAGCCTAGAGGCGGTTTTCTCTCTGTTGAGCCTAGTAATCTCAGGTTTAGGATATGCGATAGAGCTTGGAGAGTGAGTCTCGATTTAGGGCTTAGTGATCCAGGTTCAGATTGCGGTAAAGCCTGAGAGACTAAGAGACAAGAAAATTCCTCACAGTGTAGGTGGAGAAATCTGGTGGCATCCATGCTTGTTTGGCCTAGTGATCGGGTGGAGATCATGATAAAGCGATGTGTTCATTGTGTTGGCCTAGTGATCTGGGATGGATTATCATAAAGCCTGGTTTCTATTGGTGAGGGTAAGCTAGTTTAGCCTCAATATGCCCTGGTTGAGTTCTTTTGATTTGAGTCCCACATTCATGCTTGGAATATGGAATGGTAGTCCCATATTTGGTTGGTTCATTGCATTGATTAATGAGAAATTCATTCCCTTGATTTTCATGTGAAAATGTATTGACGTATATATGGATTTTGATGGTTGATATGTTTATGATATTTCTGTTCCTATTATATTGGTTATATGTACATTTTTTGATAACAACTTTGTATGGATCTCAACATGTTTTTACATATAATTGAATGGATATGGTATCTATGGCCTAATAAGTGATAAGGCAGAAAATGGCATGAGGGAACAATGGTTCATAGCGATTCTCAGATAAGTATGAGATCCCTACACTTAATTCTTTTGTTTACACTTGTAGGAAACATGTTGAAAATATATTTGATGAAATGCATGTCATGGCTTGTAGGGGTCTGGTTAAGGTATTAATCAACTTATTGCTTTTGCATCATTGTTTCCCTATACGTTACTTGATTCTGAGATTCCATTCCATTCTGGGCAAGGGCCTGGGCTCTGGGCCTGAAAACGTGGCTTAAATCCTGAGGTCTCTGGCACATAATTGACAACTTTAGTCCACAGTCACTGGCAGGAAGTCCTATGAGAGCAAATTTAGGTCTCTCGGCGCTCCCTTGCCCATAGCATGAGAGCGACTATGGCCTAAGAGGTCTAGAACAACAATGGGACCCATGGACAAGATGTCTAAGTGGTTGATTTGTCTTTTGAGGGTTATGTTTCATGATGTTGGATAACTGTGTGTAATGTTCTGTCGATTCCACTTCCTTAAGGTCACCTTGGAGGTAAAATCGGATCATAGTAGCCTCTCGTCTCATGTTTACCCCTGTTGGCATGGTTACTTGGGTGGATGTGGGAGGAGGGTGTTATAGAATGGTATCAGAGCATGGTTCAACTCTCAGACTGGATGGGTTGAATGTGTTGGTCATGCATGCATGTTAGTTGCATGTATGTCTCTTACACTTATATACTTGTTGCATTTGTTTGATGTTGGATTAGGGTTGTAGTATGGTTATCATGGAGAATTTTATGTTGATTTCATGAAGAGAATGTGACTGATTGGATATGGTTATTTGTTGCTTACATGTTGATTTTATGTCACCTACTTACATCCTTGTATGTTAGGCTACATTTTGAATATTTTGATTACACGCATCAATCTTTTAGGTTGATTGCAAGAGTTGATAGATTATGTTTGACTACATGCATTTATGTGTATTTGTAGTTGGCTAGGAATTGGTTATGCATTATGTTGGTTGCATGTAGCAATGTGTATAATGGAGTAATGATTGTTGTCATGCATGAGGTCATAGCATGCATTGTTGATATAGCCTTGCATTGATAACTGGATCCTAGTTAGAATGATGTTTATGAGTTGTTACATTTACTTGCATATGTCGATATGTTGTTATGATTATGTTATACATATATCACATTGATTTGGTGATATTGCAGACAAGGCATCCTCTTGAGCTAAACTAAGGTATGTTGGTTTATTGTGATTTGGTTTATCTGACATATTATGCATTGCAAGAAGAGAAAGATCAAATGGCTAGCAAGATGGTTGACTACAGAGACTCTCCCTACAAATTCGAAGAGCACTATGGTGTTGGTAACTCTTCAGACTTGGCAGTCACATTGAGAAGTTTGAAGGAAGAGATAAGGAGTTGTAAGGCGGATAATGATTAGATCATACAGGCACAAGAGAAGAATACAAAGGTGAATATTATACTTCTTGAGAGTTTGTAAAAATTGCTGCGATAAGGGCCACTTCGGATAGCCATGGACATGAGGATCAAACTAATGGGGCATGTGGCAATAGATCTCTTGGTAGACATGGGTCAGATAGATCTAATACAGTGAGAGATCGTAGGTTGTTTGACACTTCGGAAAGGAATGGCTATGAGTACATGTATTATTCTAGTTGTGGTTCTGAAAGACACCATGATCATCATCACTATCATCCTTATAGGAGGAATGATAGGGGATGCTTTCTAGATGAGTTTAAGAAAGAAAAACCACCTACTTGTGACAGGGATATGAAAAAATCAGAAGATGCAGAGGCTTGGATACTTAGAATGAACAAATTCTTTGAGTTGCATGAGTACATGGATAACATGAAGACCATAATAACTATCTTCAACTTGAAAGGTAAAGCAGACATCTGGTGGGAAGATGTTAAGCGGGTTAGAGACATCAGGAGAAATTATTTTAGTTGGCGGGACTTCAAGAGACTTTTCAGGAAGAAGTACTTGTCAGAAAGGTACTACGACAGTAAGGCTAAAGAATTATATGAGTTAAAGATGGGATCAATGATTGATGAAGAGTACACGACCAAGTTTCTAGAGCTATTGAGGTATGCACCATATCTTACTTATGAGAAAGATAAAGTTCAACGGGTTTTTAGTGGTTTTCCATTAGCATTTAGAGATCAGATTGAGTATAATGAGCCTTGGTTACTTGAGGAAGTTATTGGGAAACTGAAGCATTACTATGAGAAACCAAAGCATAAGAATGAATCTCAAAATGGATGGAAAGGAAAGGACAAAGGTAAAGGTAAATGACAGCCTAAGAGGGCAAGGCCTCAGCATGCAGATGAGAAAGAGAATGTGGCACTGCAAAAGAGTTTTAATGCAGCTAGACAGGGATATGAGTCACAGCAGCAGCATAGAGGTGTTGGTACTAGTTGGTTGGAGTTTTGGACATTTGGCAAGGCCTCAGATATACAGTGCACAAGAGGCGCAGATTGTTGGGGACGTTGGTTAGAGTATTACATGTATCTATGCAGCAATGGACACCAGGAAGGTAGAACACTGGACATCTATCATTGAGATGGATGGTAAACTTTGTGATCAAGCTATTTCTATTTTGATTGACCTTGGATTTAATTATAGCTATGTTAGTCCTAAATTGGTGGATAAGTGTGGTTTGAATAAGAAATTTCATGCAGAGTCTTGGTTAGTGCAATTGGCTATAGGTAAAAATAAGCCACATCAGTTAGGATGGTGATAGCTATGCAAACAAAGCGTAACCATAGGAAAGCTATTTGCAGTACACATTTCTAGTGATAAGGGTAAGGAGGTTGAGGATGCAAATGTGTTGAGTAGATACCCAATGTTGCAGTAGTTTCAGGATGTATTTCCTAAGGACATTACAGAGCTTCCACCTCACAGGGAGGTAGATTTTTCTATTGAGTTAGTGCCAGGGGTAGCTCCAGCATCAGAAGAACCTTACAGGATGAGCACACTTGAGTTGGTTGAGTTAAAGCTACAATTGAAGGAAATTTTGGACAAGGGATGCATTAGGCCAAGTGTATCACCTTTAGGTGCACCGGTCTTGTTTGTGAGAAAGAAAGATGGTACCCTCATATTATGCATTGACTATAGGCAGTTGAACAAAGTGACTATCAAGAATAGGTACCATTTGTTGAGGATTGATGACTTGTTCAATCAATTGAAGGAAGCAGCAGTGTTCTCGAAGATTTACTTGAGATCCGGGTACCATCAAGTACACATCAAAGAGGAGGACATTTACAAGACTGTGTTTAGGAAGTACAGGCATTATGAGTTTTTTGTTGTTCCATTTGGCTTAACTAATGCTTTAGCTACATTCATGTGTTTGATGGATAGTGCGTTGCGTCCATATTTTGATAAATTTGTTATTGTGTTCATTGATGATATACTGGTATATTCTAAAAATGAGGAAGAGCATACCGAGGATTTAGCAGCAATGTTGAGGGAGCATCAATTGTATGCTAAGATTAGCAAGTGTAGTTTCTTTCATATTGAGGTGCACTACTTGGGACATGTTGTCTCCAAGGAAGGAATTGCAGTAGATCCATAGAATATAAAGGCCATCATAGAGTGGGTAGCTCCTAAGAATGTGGATGAGGTGAGATCTTTCATGGGTCTGGTAGGCTATTATAGGAGGTTCATCAAGAACTTCTCACATAATTCTTATCCCATTACATCCTTGTAGAGGAAAGGTAAGAAGTTCGAATGGACTGAGGAGTGTGAAGCTAGCGTTGAGCAGCTTAAACAGTTGTTGACACATGCATCAGTACTACAGATTGCATATCCGGACAAATAGTTTGTGGTATGCACAGATGCTTTCAAGAGATGGCTTGGTGAAGTCCTTATGCAGAATGGATAGGTGGTATGTTATGAGTCTCTGAAACTAAACGAGCATGAGAAAAACTACTCGAAACATGACCTTGAGTTAGTAGCGATTACGCATGCATTGAAGATGTGGAGGCACTATCTTCTTGGCAGGTGGTTTGTGCTTATGAGTGGTCACATTGGGTTAAGGTATTTGTTTGACCAGCTGAATCTGAATGCCAGGCAAGCTAGATGGTTTGCCACGATCAACGAGTTTGATTTCGAGATTAGGTACATTAAAGGTAAAGAGAACAGGGTGGCAGATGCTCTCAGTAGATGGGTATAGGTACATCACTTGGCAGTTATGAGATCCTATGGGATGGACTTACATGACAATATCTTGCAGGAAGGACAATAGGATGTCAGGTATATGGAGATTGTGCATAGGTTGCAGCAGGGTGATAGACCAAGTATAGGTACAGGTCATGGTATAGGTACAGGTACAGGTGAAGGTGCAGGTACCCATAGTGGTACAGGTGAAGGTGCAGGTACCCATAGTGGTACAGGTACAGGTGCAAGTGTAGGTGCACAAGGCATGGATTATCATCTTATGACAAATGGATTGGTCATGTTCCGAGACAAGATATATGTACCATATAATAATGAGCTCAAGAAGGTGATCTTGAGGGAGTTTCATGAAAAACCTTATTCAGGTCACCCAGGTTATCAGAAGACACTGACAGCAGTGAAGAGATCTTACTATTAGCCGAACTTGAAGAGGGATGCAACAGAGTTTGTGGCTAGATGCTTTGATTGTCAGCGAGTGAAGGAAGAGTGTAAACATCCAGATGGAACGCTACAACCGATTGCGGTTCTAGAATGGAAATGGGAGGTCATTTCCATGGACTTCATCATAGAGTTTTCAAAGACAGTGAAGCAGCATGATTCAATCATGGTCATTGTGGATAGTTTAACAAAGGTTGCACACTTCATTCCGGTGAAGTCTACATTATCAACTAGTGATGTGGCACAAGTGTTCATCAGAGATGTGGTTAGACTACATGGTGTTCTGAAGAATATTGTGTCAGAAAGGGATGCAAAGTTCACTTCCAAGTTTTGGAAGGAGTTATTTGCAGGTTTGGACATAGAGCTAGCCTTCAGCACAACTTATCATCCGCAAAAATATGTACATACAGAGAGGGTCAACATGATATTAGAGGACATGTTGAGGATATATGTGATGCATCAGCAGAGGGAGTGGGAAGAGTATCTCACTTTGGTAGAGTTCACGTACAACAATGATTATCAGGTGTCATTGAGTATGATTCCTTTTGAGGCATTGTATGGGTGGAGTTGTAACACTCCTATTAGTTGGAGTGATCTGGTTAGCAGAGTATTGATTAGACCAGAAATGTTGGCAGTCTTGGAATAAAAGATGAAGGTGATCAAGAATAATCTAAAGACAACACGTGATAAGCAAAAGAGTTATGCATATAGGAACATGTCGCTCCTTGCAGATTAGATCATGTGCCAAGTTGGAACCACGGTTTTGTGGACCCTTCAGTATCTTTGAGAGGATTGGGCCAGTAGCCTGTCGATTTGCACTACCTCCGACAATGAAAGTCACCAATTTTTTCCATGTATCTTTGCTTAATAAGTATGTTAAGGATGTTGATCATGTGATTGACTGGTCTATATTGCAAGTGGAACCAAATGGATAATTCTAGCCAGAGCCTCAGTGTATATTGCAGAAAAAGGTGCTCATGCTCTGGAACTGAGCAATCTAGCAAGTTAAAGTGCAACGAAAGCACTTTGGGCCTGATGAAGCTACATGGGAGATGGCAAATCATATGTGGTCTATGTATCCTTCGTTGTTTATTGGTTAAGACAAAGCAACTTGATATGGTGGTTTGCTTGCTTATGGTGGTTTGGTTTTTTCTTTATGATGGTTTGGTATTTGCTTTATGATGGTTTGGTATTTGCGTAGACATGGTGTTTAATATATGTTTTGACATATGTTTTGGTATATGATTTGGCATATGTTTTGGTATCTATATTTTTGATGATGTTGTTATATGTACACCCTGGTATGGATGTAAATATGGTAATGAGCTATGTTATAAAGCTCCACTATGCGGTATGGGTGTCATGCTATTATGATAGCATGTGGTTATGTTATCATTATGTTATGATGTTATGTGGATGGGCGCTCAATAGGATGATCATTGTAAATATTGTAATGAGTTGTATTATAAATCTCCACTATGCGGTATGTTGTCATGTTGTCATGATGTTTTTCTCTTGAGCAGATCTTTCATTGTAAATACTGCAACGAGCTGTGTTATAAATCTCCATGAGCGATATGTCTTCTTTCAACAGGTTGATCAGGTATATGCGTGATTAAACACCGAGGACGGTGTCCCCCAAGGGGGAGGGTTCAGTAATAGCCATGGTGAAAATTCCATGTAATAAAAGTTAAAAACAATAACCATAGATGAATGGGACACATATTCCAAGTTGAATGTTGGGTGGGACATCCTAGTGCGTGTTCATTTGGTTGTTTATGGCTAAGGAAATTGACAAAGGAAATGGCTAAGGCTTTGGAAAGGCAAAATGATACATTTATTTATGAAAATAATGGAAATTAGGAGAAAAAGGAGGTGAAAGGTTACAGGCTGCATGTGAGGAGGAAAATGAAGGAAAACAATGGAAAATGAAGAAAATAGAGGCCTCATTCATAAAAAGGCTTTTGAGGATCAATTGGTAACCTTTTGTCAGTTTAGCTTTGGAGCTCTTTCATTATTCTCTCTCTCTCTCACATTCTCTTGGACACATAGAGTTTTCTTGGAGCACTTTGGCATTGGAGCAAGAAAGGCAAAGAAGGCAAGAGAAAGCGAGGATCAAGCAGGGAAAGGCAGGATCAAGCAACTACAACAAGAATCATTGCAGGTATCGACTTGCATGTGTAGTGTCCTTGCTAGATTTGGCATGCATGGTATTACATGTGGTTTTTTTCTATCATGGCATGGGTTTTGCTAGGTGTAACTTCTTTTTTTCAACTTAGCCTTGCCATTTCTAGATAGGCATGGTGTGATGGGGTTCTCATGTTTTTTTGAGATGGATTGCCGGATGAATTCGATGCTGAGTGAGGTGGATCTTCGAAATGATAGAACACATGGCCTAGAAACCCATGAACCGGGTTGTGGGTTGCGGTAAAGATGGATTTTATGTTGCCTTGGATGGCCTAGGAATCCTTGCCGACGAATTGAAGGATATATAGTAAAGCCTAGAGGTGGTTTTCTCTTTGTTGGGCCTAGTAATCCCTGGTTTAGGATATGCTGTAAAGCCTGGAGAGTGGGTCTTGGTTTAGGGCCTAGTGTTCCGGGTTTTCATTACTGTAAAGCTTGAGAGACTAGGAGATAGGAAAATTCCTCACGATATAGATGGAGAAATTTGGTGGCATCCATGCTCATTTGGCCTAGTGATTGGGTGGAGATCACGATAAATCCTGTTATGATGTGTTCATTGTGTTGGCCTAGTGATCCAGGATGGATTATAGTAAAGCCTGGTTTCTATTGATGAGGGTGAGGTGGTTTAGTCTCAATATGCCCTGATTGAGTTCTTTTGATTTGAGTCCCACATGCTTGGAATATGGCACGAGGGTGAATGGATGAAGAGATATTTGGCTTAGCCATTCGATGGTTAGGTGGAACATGGTAGTCCCATCTCTGGTTGGTTTATTACATTGATTAATGAGAAATTTATTCCCTTGATTTTCATGTGAAAATGTACTGATGTATATATGGATTTTGATGGCCGACATGTTTATGGTATTTCTATTCCTATTATGCTAGTTATATGTACATTTTGTGATAGCAACTATGTATGGTTCTCATCATGTTTTTAATCATAATTGAAGGGATATGGTATCTATGACCTATAAGTGATAAGGAAACAAATGGCATGAGGGAACAATGGTTCATAGAGATTCTCAGATAAGTATGAGATCCCTACACTTAATTTTGTTGTTTAGACCTGTAGGCTACATGTTGACAATATGTTTGATGAAATGCTTGTCATGGCTATTAAGAGTTTGGTTAACATCTTGATCAACTTATTGCTTTTGCATCATTGTTTCCCTGTACTTTACTTGATTTTGAGCTTTCATTCCATTATCGACAGTGGCTTGGGCTCTAGGCCTGAAAAAGTGGCTTAAATCCCTAGGTCGCTGGCCCAAAACTGACAACTTTAGTTCACAGTCGATGGTAGTAAGGCCTACGAGAGCGATTTTAGGTCTTTGGTCGTTCCTTTGCCCATAGCATGAGAGCGACTATGGCCTAAGTAGTAAAGAACAACAGTGGGACCCAGGGACAAGCTGTCTAAGTGGCTGACTTGTCTTTTGATGGTTCTGTTTGATGATGTTGGATGACTCTGTTTGATGTTTTGTTGATTCCACTTCCTTAAGGTCACCGAGGAGGTCAAATATGATCATAGTAGCCTCTCGTCTCATGTTTACCCTAGTTGGCATGGTTACTTGGGTGGATGTGGGAGGAGGGTGCTACAGATATGTGTAAAAGGATGTCATATAATGGAAGATGAACATCTCTGCAAGGAAACAAGGGTTTCTATGACTGGGAGTGCAAGAGGCACATGGAAAATCAGACTTGATATGGGGATAAGAGGATTATAATGTCGATATCCTATCTCCTTATATGTTTTAGGCATTCCCATGAGGTGTATGAATACCACCAGAAATCAATTGATTCAGTTAGGCCATGGGCTCCTGTAGGTGGGATTTCAGTGAAACTCGTAAACCCTATCCGAGAAACAAGATTTTTTTCTTCATATTTTAAATTATGTATGTGCATTTGGTATTATGGTACCCATGTGTACATGCGCTTTTATAAGGGTAGAGTCACGTATGGAATTTTAAAAAAATGTTTTTTAATAAATGACCAAGTATGAATGGGAAAGGGCTACCCAAAGCCATTTAGTAGAATCATAACTACAAGAGTGTTGAATACTGCAATAAAGGAATGTTCCGTTGACTTGGACTGACCATTATGATGTATTTTCTCTGTAGAATTTACTCTTGAATTTTTGGTTCTTGGGCACCCGTGCGCCGCCCCTATCAATTGATAATGGTATATAATAGTATTGGGTGTAGAGTTTATTGAAACAAGAATATGTAAACATGTATTAATGAAGGAAGTTTGTTTTTCCTTTTTGCAAAAAAAAAAAAAAAAAAAAAAAAAAACAAAAAAAAATAAAAAAAAATAAAAAAAAAAATAACAAAAAAAAAAAAAAATAAAAACAAAAAATTTTTTTTTTTTTTT
>Ga0115851_102196_pt1 | contig 10307 bp, 5 predicted proteins | sample InSIn2gowninarea_FD_83865 | JGI IMG/M metagenome (GOLD analysis project Ga0115851, IMG submission 83865)
CGTGGAGGCTGGGTGAAGCTAGGTTTCTTGGTTAGGAAGCTTTTCAAAAAATTACTAAGTGCAGGATCAGTGAGACTGATGTGAACAGTGATAAGACTTCGACCGTGATCACGCACTTAGAATACTTGACAAAAAAACAACATATATCATCCAGGACACATGACAATGCATTTCCCTCCATGTGATATCTTTATGACAACTTGCAACAAGTGCAACACTTAAGATGCACTTTGCAACGACCGTGATGACAATTGTGAGATAGTACTTAAAACTTTGGGAAGGAGTGCGACATATGTTTACATTGTTAGAACAACTAATTTACATAAAGGTGACCTCTTGAAACCCACAAAACAGGCTTATATACATGATGACAGCTAACATGTGAAAACATGACATTTTTCCTATATTGCGAAGGGGACAAAATCTCCTCAAGTAAAAACATGGAATGAGTTTCAAATTTGTGATGAAAATGTACAAGACCAAGGAAGGCTCCGAAATTGAGCATAAGCCAAAATTTTGGAGGGTGTTGTAGAAGCGACAACAATACCTTGTCTAATTATTCCAACATGAATCCCACAAGTAGAAATTGTGCATAATGACCTTTGTGTTTCCATGATAATTTAGGGATTGGCAAGTCCAAATTATTTTATGACATCCATCGATGCCCTTCCAAGGAAAATTTGGTTTTTCTTTCTCAAGTAGAAATTGTTAGCTCTGATGTCAAACCCATATGATTATACATCATAAAATCAAACAAATATTATCTCAAAGCATGCATAATATCCAAACCCTTCTCAAAACATTTTTAAGCTAAGAAAATATGCACTATAACAATTTACAATCAATGAATCAGTTGTCCCATGTGAATCCATAAAAATGTACGATGATGGACACGTCATGAATATGCAATGTGGTATGTTATTTTATACACAACATAATTTGGTGCATTTTATGGCTCAGAAGACATTTAGAGTGAATATCAAGTCCAACACACTTAATCTAAACTCATGATATTTAAAAGGTCTCTCCAGATATTAACATTCATTACTAACTAAGAAGACACTCCAAATGCATGAATATTAGGAGAAACTCAAATATCGATCACCTTAGCCAATCAACCTGAACATGGATTTCCTTTTCTAAAATAAAAAAGGAAAAATGTCAACATTTAAAGAAATTTCTCCAAAGAAAGATGAACAAATATAAATATCCAAATCATGAGATAATTGACTTCCTACTAGTGCCAAGAGCCCGATCACTTTCTATTTTGAATTTTCTAGTGTCTTTAGCCACCATATAGCCAAAAGGGTCCATTTCAACTAAGAATGTTAATGAATTAATGTGCCAATGACAAACACCATTTATTTTAGCTTGTGACATCCCTATCCCTTTTCTCTGTATGTGCATCAGATTATAAATTATAATAGACTCTCTCTTCAAAATGCTCTACAGGATCTATTGGATGGAGGGAAAGGTTATAGTAAAATTTGTACAAAAAACTCCTCAGGGTTGTCTCAACTTACTTTCTGTACATGCTATAAATACTCAGTTATAAAACATTTTTCATATAGTTGCTCACTTTCTTAGAGTAAAAATTGAGCAATCTATGTAAAATTTAAACCATTTAGATCTTCAAGTTCTACTTTTTTCCTTGTTTACTGTCAATCCTCATCTTTTAAAATTGTAAAACATCTTTCATATAACTACTTGTTTAGAGGCCAAACTCAATGTGTTATATAAAGTATTCAAATCTTCAACCTTTATTATTTTTTTTCCTTCCTGATATACAATACATTCAACATCATATGCACTTCATTATCAACTTATCCTTGCCTGGAAAGGAAACATAGACTTTTCTTGATTTTTATCTTTCTATCTCCTTATTTCCATGCTAGGTGATGAAAGTTCACATTGAATTGACAAATTCTATGTCATTCATGTATGAATAATTTTTCTCTTGAGAATATGTTGTTCTATGTTATCGTTTCTTTAGGTACTCTTCTTGCCAACTTGAATAAGCTTAAGATTGTAGTATAATGAACCTAGCTTTTGTAAAAATCCTACTTCCATATTAATGAGGATTTTATATGGATATCATTAACCATTTTATGGTGATTTGGTTTCATACTCACTCAGTATGCTTTTTTCTTTGTGGGTTCTTGACCTATTAAGGATTGTCTAATCTACTAAGTTTTCATTGTATTTTTAGTGTATTAAAATGAACATATTTATATTTCAGTAGCTGATATGAAATTGGTCGCTTTTTTCTTTGTACAGATAGTAAAAAATATATGGAGCGGTGGATTTCATCACTTCAAGAGCAGTAAAAACAAGGATATTGAGAAAATAACTCCAACACTGAGAGAGATTTGATAGCAAGTGTGGAATTGATGAGCATGACTTGCTCTGTGGTGTTGGCCACTAGGTATAACTTTCTTGATCTTGTATAGAAGAAAGTAAATTTGCATTTAGATCATACTACATTAACCATGAAATTGCCAACATTTAGGGCACACTTGCCATCAAATTTATAGAGAAAATTACAACAGAGTATCACACTTTTCTTATCAGATCTAGATGTTCCTATATGAAATAGCTACCTCATTCCTCATAGTTTAAATTCGTGCAAGGAGGAGGAGTGTGAAGATGCAAGCTAGAATAAGAAGATAGGAAGTTGGGATTGAGCAGTATATGGAGAATCTTGTTTGGGATTTAGAGATTCTTGTTGGAACACCCTTATTTATGCATCACCCATACTTTGAAAATAAGTTGTTTGATTCTCTAAGGTGATTTAGAATAGCTAAAGTGAAGCGAGCTATAAGCTCCCTATTTTAGATAATATTATTAATTGGAGAGACATGTTCTAGAAAAGTATTATGTTGGTGTAGCTTCTTGATAGCTAAAATTATCTTTATGAGTAACCTTGTACTCCCTATACTATGTTTATCAAGCTCAGAGTTGGGCTACATTGGTTCTATTATTCCAGTTGAAGCTCATGAGCATAGCTTAAGCACAAACCTATTGTTAGCATTGCTTAATAGAAACTTGTCAAAGGGACCATATTTTAGGCTTATCATAATATCTATAATAGATGCACATACATTATCAAATTATCTTTGGGTTTGCAATATTTATTATGTGATGGACAAAAATTCCCCCGTAGATATTATGTACATTGCAAGTGATGGCATAGGCTCTTCACGAAACTCGCTCATGAATTGGGGCTAGACCATCCAAAGCACAGTTGTTGAATGATTTGGTTGTGTTAGCAAAATTCTCTTCTTTTCGATACAAAGAAATTTAGTTTTGGTCCTCGTCTGCCTCTTAAAACAGATCTATTGAGCTGTAAGCATTATCGACACTTGTTCTTCAATCAATAACATAGGAAAAAAAATCCAATTTAACATTTGTTTCTGAATTTGATTGAGCTACAATTGTTTTTGAATTTGACAACCTACAAGGACAAGGGAAGGGCAATAGTAAAATTTTGGAATTTCTGACGCACTAGTAGACTTGAAACAAGTTTTTCGAAAGCATTTACATACACAAAAAGGATTGTAATTTTTTTTAATGCGTACTGATTCGGTCTAGGTTGGGTCAATGGCCTTGCATGGTTGATTCCGAAAATCAAACAAGTGTTCCTAGTTTGATTACAAAAGTTGACACTAGTAATTTCAACATAGCTAAATAAAATGTAATATATTTCTAATAGACTAGCTCATTTCGAAATGGATATGGAAGAATCCATTATCAATCATTGTCAATTTTTGGGGTCAACACAAATTTTTAAACTATTTGTTGTACTATGCATAGTTGAGGCTTATCATAATATCTGTAAAAGATGCACATATTTTATCAATTTATCTTTGGGTTTGCAAAATTTATTATGTGATGGATAAAAATTTCTCTGTAGTTATTAAGTAAATTGCACATGATGACATAGACTCTTCACAAAACTCACTCATGAATTGGGGTTAAATCTCAAGGAAGAAGAAGAAGAAGACTACTTCAAAAATTGTTAGATTTAAAAAATAATTATCCACACTTAATACATTGTAAAATTTAAAGTGTTAAAAATAAACCCTCTAAAAAGAGGGGTTGATGTTACATCAACACTTTACAAAATCAACAAGGAAATCAATAAGATTTTAAAAAATCGTTTATACTTGACACAATCGACACTTCTCAAAATTAGAGGATTTTTGCTACCTCAAAAAAATAATTACTTGGTACAATCCTTGTTTGATAGTTTGCATTATTAAATTTGAAGATGAATTACAAGAACATGGGAAAGAGTGGTTCCAAGAAGGAAGGCATGCATAATTGGAGGCCATAATATCCTCAAATTATATTTGGGATGTTCTCTCACAAGTCTTGCAAATACAAGGAAAATATAATCTAGACTTAGTCACAATACATGATGCCTCTACAAGAAAAATATAATCTAGACTTAGTCGTAACACATGATGCCTCTATGTTATAAAATATTGACTATTTAGTTAAAATGAAGAAATTTCTATTAAGTAGAACTTGTATTCAAAAACTGAAGGGATTTTGAATGTAGGTTTTAACTCCGTACAGAAATTACCTGCATACGAATTCTAAAACATAGAAAATAAACAATGCAAGAGCATAACACATAAAACACATATACACAGAGATTTTCCCCTAGATCCCAAGCCTCATTTTTGTGCAAAGATGCCATTTCATCAACCATGGCCTCTTTCCAGAGTTTTCCATCCTCTGAATCTACTGCTTCCTTCATAGTTCTGGGATCATCATCAATAATAGATAAAGCAAAATTTGAACAAAAAGTAGATGGACTATACCTTTCTGGCTACCTTCTTTCTCGAACTGATTTTCTCACACTCGAAGTTCGTGGCTCTTCATATTTTGATTCCTCCTCTCCTATCGCGTCTGATTCTTCCTCCTTTAGCTCAAACTCTATCTTCTTAGGTTCCTTTGGGTGGACTTCATGTTTAATAACATCTTTCACCTCTCTGAACACCACATCTCGACTGTACACAACCTTCCTTGTTACTGGGTTCCAAAGCTTATAACTCTTTAAACCATCCTTATACCCAATAAAGATGCACTTTTTAGATTTACTATCCAACTTGGTTCGTTTCTCCTTTGGAACATGTACATATGCCTCAGATCCAAATACCCTCAGATGTGAAAGAGAGGGTTTCTTACCAGTCCATACCTCTTGTGGCGTCTTATCCTCCAACACTGATGAAGGTGATTTATTGACTAGGTAACATGTTGTCTCCACTGCCTCTGCCCAAAACCATGTGCGAAAAATTATGCACAAAACCATAGGTAGGTCTGCCCAACCTAATATAGGGTCCAAAAACAAAATTTTCTGGGTCGTTGCCCCTGACCCCATAGAGTGAGGATACCTACACCCCTCAAACCCCATGTGACTCGCCCTGCTACACAATCGGTGCAATGAAGGGGGGGCTCCGCCCCCTTTCTAACCCCCCCGGTTAACTACGTGGGCTAGTCGTGGAAAGAATATAACACAACCCAACATTGAAATTGTAAAATTCCTCACAGTATATTTGTAAAAATACTTATATTTCTAATGATTTTATAATAGCCTATAAAATTTTGGTGATGTTTAAGGTAAAATAATTTTATACTATAAAATGTGGGCAAATCATTTTAAAAAAAAAAGAAATGTAAATTGGCAAATCTTTTTTTTGAAGAAACATGAAAAAAATAGCCCACCTGCTAATATTATCCCCTAAATTTTTCCCTACCTCTATCTCCATGACAATGGTTCAAATCCATTAACTCCATCACATTAACCAATCAACCAAATGTTCCAAAATAATTATACCACCAAATTTCAAATCAACAACCTATGATTGTATTCTAATTTTGCAGGATCTTGAAATTCCCCATTCTTTAGGATGAAGAAGACTTCAAGGATGGGGGAAATATTGAAGGGTCTAGGCAACTAAGCCAAATGATTTCCCAATGTAAATAGTTAGTTGATCATGAAACTCAATCAACTAGATAGTCAAATTCGTTAAACAAATGCAACGATTATAATGTATAAATAAACAAGAAAGAGATTGTCGTAGCGGTAGTCCCTGCCAAGGTGGTAGAAGCATGAACAATGCCTGGGTATAAAGTTCGTTCTTATGCCCATGACCTTAGGAAAAAACAATTTCTTTTGAAGACCCACATGCAAGCTTGCTATTTTTAGTCTAAAACTATCTTCAACCATTAACTGATACAGAGTCACTATTCTATGTAGGTCCAATTGAAACTAAAAGTTTCCACTATTCTATGTAGGTCCAATTGAAACTAAAAGTTTCCTTATAAAATAGAACCTGAAATTCATATTTTCTTTTTATAATGGCAACAAAAAGAAACACATCGAATATATGATATTTAGATGAGCATTAAAATGCAAAGGTTATGTTTAAAAATAAATTCCTAAACAAATACTAACCCAGTAAAAATCAAGAAAATGGGAATTGACAATCAACTCATTAATATGGTTGTAAACTGTAGAATTAAACAAAATTAATTGAAGCATCTATAATGAGATTGAAGACTGTCAAATGTATATATAATAGTATAACTAGTCCATGTAGGAGAAGCAAAAGTAGATTTAGAGTAGCATTAAGTGTAACATATCACAAAAATAGATTTAGAGTAGCATTAAGTGCTACATATTGCTTTTTCTGTATAGAAATGATGCTCCATGAGATCTGAAGATAGTTGACTTGTTCTTTTTTTCAGGGCATGTTGTGCTTATGAGTTGATGAGGGAGATTTTATTATAGGTAATGTAGCTGTTATACAATCACACTAAAATATGTCAGTGGCAGATGCGTAGTGCGAGACATATACAATGAACATGCATGCATTGCATTGAGTTGAGATAGAGACAATTATTTTGAAAGAAAACGTACCTGAAGATCGAACTATTCATTTGCAAGACATAATTTTCTTTCTGATGTTGACATATTAATTCTCCAATAGCTCTTAGGTATCCCAATCCAAGAACTATTGCATTGAAGGGAACTGTTCAATACAATGCCCACAACTTTTATTCACCTTTAAAATAACTGAAAATGATATCCCCGGACCATACAAATACACCAAAGAAAAATGAAAAAGGATCCAATATTGATGCAAATATTGCAACAATTATGCGAACAGTGTAAGGATAAAGATCAAAATTCATACCCAAGGGCATTAACCCTGCACCTAGATCTATATACATGCATGCCAAGAAAATGACACATTTCAATGCAGTCTGAATGGATAAAACCTTCTTCAATGGTTCATTCCATTCAAATCAAAGAAACTCATTTCATTGGAGGACAAACAAATGAATCCCATCATAAGTGAGGGAAAAGAAATGAAACCCATCTCAACTGAGGAGAAACAGATAAAAACAATTTCAATTTAAGCCATTTCAGTTCAGTACAAACAAATGTGATGCAGGTCTACCCTGCAAAACTAGAATCTTTACTCTACTCATGCATATAAAAACACATTTCCAAAAATTCGCCCAGATAAGACTCCTTCTGGCAATTTGTACACACCTCAATTACGGAAGCTCCTCAATTAAAATTCATGAATTCAACAATCCACATTATGGTACTTTGTTCTGTACCCGTTTTCCCCAATGCTGAACTTTGACTTACCATTCATCCATCATCCTTGAATTGACAGCTCCTTCTTTGCGCCCTTGACTCCTGGTGTAGGAATTCTAACACAAATGAGCATCGATTTATGTAAATCGATCTATCTTCACCCGTCGAATCTACCACGTCTGCAAATAATTATTTCGACAATTATATAATTTGACCTTTGCCTCATCACGTCTGGCAATAAATACAATCGACCTCAACTACAGTTCCCACATGGAATTAGACATTTCGTTATCACACTACGACTTGTCAACTGTTTGATCGACCGCCTCATTCAGTGGCACATCCAGCGACAACTTCGATTAAGCCAGCGTTGCTCCATTACCCTGTTCTATGTGTCAATGGTTCAATCTCAGGCCAGAGCTTAACTTATCAAGCCAGATATAAAACATTGTTTAATGTTTAACAAAGTTAACACATTCCAATACTCAATGCCTACGATTCATAACAGGAGATTTCCATTTTCCAATTAAACTCTCGGCAATCGTTATATGTCCTTCCATTCAAAATGTAAACTTCTCTATGCATGTAAATCAATAATGGTTCTAACATCGAATTTCAAACCTCTGTTCCTACTTTACGCTTTTCAAACCAGAATTACATTGCTGCTCAGTAGCATAAAACATGAAACGATCTTAATCAAAATAGACAGAGCTTAAAACAGATATGCGCCCTTTTAGTGCAAACAGAGGTTTAAATTAACAATGATCCATCACTCCTGGATTTCTCATTCGGTTCACATGGATTTACCATTCAAGCCCAATTACAGGAATTTAATACACAATTTCTGAATTAATCAATGCAGTTCTAAAACATAGTCTTCAATGAAAACTACTTACAAACTTTGTCTTTGCCAGACTAGATATTCAACTTTCATGGCCTTTTCAATTGCCTGGAGGCTTACAAGCTTTTTGCCTGTTCCAGCCTCCCCTCTCCTCTCTACCCTATTCTACCTCCCCAAAAAGGAAATTATACCCCAGTCATACCTAACTACCTCTTCCTACACATGAATAATTTGTTATTCAGTTATGACTCATCTTTATCATCATTTAACTAAACTAGACCACTTTTAACTACCTACCCTTATTGAAATTAACCCAAATTTAACAACTAAGCCTTCCTCAAGTCTTGCATTCAGCCACAACATGTGACCATCCCGTCACATTGCTGGCCCAATTCTAGATGCTCCTGCATCAAAATGGCACCCATTGAAATATAATCTACCCATTGAATATGATTTAGATGGTGTTATATCTGAGCTTAAAAGATAAAGCTATATAAAAATGAGATTTTAATTCATTAATTACATATATATAGCAATAACAGAGTCGTTTGGATTTTTCATATACCATTGATCAAACAAAATCAATTTCAATTGGAAGCAAACAAATGTCACCCATTTATCAAACTAAGTCCATTTCAATTTATGGAAAATAAAAAGCATTATTGCTTAAACAAAGCCCATTGCAATTGAAATGGCAAATGGAAAACTAACAATTTCCATTGATCAGACGAAACCCATTTCTATTGAAATGGAAAACAAATGGTATCCAATGATAAAACAAAACCCGTTTCAATTGAAGGCAAAAAATTGTACTCATTGATCAAAGAAGACCCATTTCAAAAATATACAATGAACATGTACGCATTGCATTGAGTTGAGATAGAGACAATTATTTTGAAAGGAAACGTACCTGAAGATCGAATTGTTCATTTGCAAGACATAATTCTCTTTCTGATGTTGACATATTAATTCTCCAATAGCTCTCAGGTATCCCAATTCAAGAACTATTGCATTGGAGGGAACTGTTCAATACAATGCCCACAACTTTTATTCACCTTTAAAATAACTGAAAATGATATCCTCGGACCATACAAATAAACCAAAGAAGAAAGAAAAAGGATCCAATATTGATGAAAATCTCGCAACAATTATGCAAATAGTGTAAGGATAAAGATCAAAGTTCATACCCAAGGGCATTAAACCTTCACCTAGATCTATATACAAGCATGCTAAGAGAATGACACATTTCAATGCAATCTGAATGGATAAAACTTTCTTCAATGGTTCATTCCATTCAAATCAAAGAAACTCATTTCAATGGAGGACAAACAAACGAATCCCATCGTAACTGAGGGAAAGGAAATGAAACCCATCTCGACTGAGGAGAAACAGATAAAAACATTTTCAATTTAAGCCATTTTAGTTGAGTACAAACAAATGGCAGGAAATGGGCTAACATGTACTTTGGAAATTATGGACGAGACTAAATTATGGACGACTACGAGACTGCATTTAAATGAAGTAATTGGAAATTGTATCAATGATAAAACAAAACCTGGCTCAATTGAAGGCAAAAAATTGTACTCATTGATCAAAGAAGACCGATTTCAGACAGATATTAATACGAAAGACAAGTGATGAGCCCCACCTCTTATATTGTGAAACACATAGGTCATGAATTGTTGTTTAGAGAATTGGGCTTTCTCATCTCTCTCGTCTGCATCGTCTGCCTTGGTTTGATTCAGCTCAATATCTTGCCAACAGGAACATTTCTTCCTGTGCTCCGAAACTTCTCCCAAGAAACCCCATGTACAAAAAGGAACCACCATAGCACCACCCATTATA
>Ga0115851_101572_pt1 | contig 10306 bp, 6 predicted proteins | sample InSIn2gowninarea_FD_83865 | JGI IMG/M metagenome (GOLD analysis project Ga0115851, IMG submission 83865)
TGACATTGGTTAACCACCTTATTTATTACCATGGCCCATCCCATTATTACATTATTACCTTGGGTACCTCCCTTGGTACCCCATATTATCCCCCCTAGGTATATAACAGGTGAGCTGATGCCAAGCTTGGTCATCTGTGATGGTGTGCATGCAACTCATGTTGACATCTTGCTGAAGCGAACTATTGCTGTCGTTGCAACTGGTGCATTGGTTCGGTCCCTTCATCCAACTCATCTGCTAACATGTGCATGGTCTTCTTGGGTGGTGTTGAACTGATGGCACACTGATGCATAGTGTTTGTGCTGATCTTAAAGTGTGTGTTGGTGGTCATGCGCATCAACTTGTTCAAGTACCCGTTTAGCTCCAGATGCACTTGCTTCTTGTATTCACATTGGTGAGTGTGTTGAATGGGTTGCATGCGTGTGCACAATGACATGCATGTTGTTGAATCCCTTGCATGCAATCAACCACGCTTCTCACCTTATATGCTCTGTGTTAGCTGTCGAGATGTATCCTTAACTTTTCTAGGAATGGTTTCATCCATTAGTGCATGTTGCACCCACTATTATTCCTGATCCTGCTGCAACTCATTCATATGTTTTCGCAACTTCATGTTCTTCCTAAGTTGCTGCTTCAGCACATACAACTCCTTCTTTGTTATATCTTTTGCCTTCATGTGATCTTCATGTCACGCCATCACTCCATAGCTGGAGTCTCCAAAGTTTCTTTCATCATCAATGGACCTGCTTGAGCTTGCAACCTTGTTCCACCTCCATGTTGTCAACAACCCTCCTCTTGCATTCGTTACATTTGGTATGCTGTCTTTAGTTGCTCTTCATGATGTTGCTCACTGTGATGCTTCCACTTGATGTCTTTGTGAGTAGGCAAGCTCATAGACACTTGATCAACTACATCCCCAAGCATGTTCTAAATGGTGTCCTCATCTTTGATCTCATGGAAACCATTGTACCTATACTGTTGAGAGGCAAATGAACACCTGGAATGCCTGGAGACATGGCAACACTCATAGCAAGAAATTTGTCAGTCGAAAACCAAAATGAACATGAGAACTGACTTGCAACATACTTGGGTGAATGATCATGAAGGTTGCACAATTTCAGTCAGGAGATCAGGAGACTGACTGCCAAGACTACTCAAGTCAAAGTCTAGGCTACTGGGAGACTAGCTAACTACTGGAACTACGCAATGCATAGTCTATTTTGGTTTCTGACTGCTGGGATTGCGCAATGCATAATTCTAGCTGGGAAGGATTGTTGGCCTAGGGACATATCTACACAATTTCTGGCACCAAGCAGCCACTGTCCTCCAGAAATGTGCAAAATAGTCTTGGAAGCCAATGCCAGATAGGAATGCGCAAATCTAGAGAGGAAAGTGAGCCTTCCTTTCCCAGATTACGCAATGCAGCCTTGGTGAAAGGAGAGCTTGGGCCAAGGTTGGCTCAACTCGTCGACGAGTGATTGAAAGCAAGTAAGTTAGTGAATGCATGGCGACACTAAGTGATAGCATAAGTGATTAACAGTGCATGCAAAACATGAATGAAAGATTCAATAAACAGATCAACATGCATGTGGGTGAGATAATTTGTCGGTTGGATGAACGTCTGTGAAAAATAGTTTCATGCATGTGACAGTAGTGAGATAGCAACGAAAACTGAAACCAAGCTAGGACAAGCTAGTATATATGTAAATGATAGCAAGTGTTCAAATAAATCAAGTAAACAATACTCCTACAAGCAAAAACACAAAAAGTGATAGAAATGCAGCACAAGGCATGGGAAGTGGGCTTACCCCAAAATAGTTGAGCTGAATGTGCCGACTACTCCTAGATGTGATGTGGGATGTCAGAGTTGCAAGTTTGATGCGAGGAATGAGATCTATAATGTCTGGTTGATGAGTTTTGATAACATTGAGGCTATGATGTGCATGCCTTGAATCTAGGGGAGGCGACACTTGGTGGGAGGTTTCAGAATTTCTCCTTGTATGTAACCTCCAACTACTAAACATAGATCCCTGAAACAAAAGGATGCCTTTGCATGTTGCCTTGGGAGAAGTAGTCCATGCATGCAAGTTTGTTTTGCTCAATCCTAGAGGGAACCGGTCAACTCAACTACACATGAAGAGAATGCTCGACTGCTTGAGAAAAATACACATTTCTAGCTGGGAGCTGGGTTGGATGCCTAGGAGATTTATGTAATTTCTAGGTACAGCAGCGGATTTCTTCCTAGATTTGCACAAATCTTGGGCTGAACAACCTACTACTCAGAAAATTTGTGCAAATCCTATTGGGATGGTTGGCTGGCAGGATTGCATAATCCTGGAGCCTAACAGGCTGTCAGACAGGATTGCACAATTCCTAGAGGGAAGGCTTGCTTCCCTCCATAAATGCACAAATTTCAAGGGGAAGTTGCTCAACATGCAACTAGACCAAGTCCGGGTGAGCAGCCTGTGAGGGGAATGAATCAACTGTGATCGACGGGCTGCCTTTGTGCGAGGAAAACACTTGAAGCTTGCATACTTGATGAAGCAATATAAAGTGTTGTGTAAGGTTGGTAGGGAGGCTCCAAAATAGGCTAAAACAACATTTTGGAGGGTGGTTGTAGTCGCTATAACACTTGGTGACACACTGGTAGAACTCTAGCTCTCTGAATGGACCTTGTTCATGAAAATCAAGTCTAACACCTCCGAAAGTATTGTTCAAATCTCAGCTCATCTTGGCTTCGCACTAGTTTGATTGTAAGATGTAGCATCTACTAGAATCTTGGTCGATTGATACACATTCCAAGCCAAAGCAACATAGTTGTTTTGATTGGGGTTGAGGGGTATATACGTGCACAAGCAGTATAGTCGCCAGAGTCTTAGTTTCATCTCTGGTGTTTCTCCACTGCCAATAGGCCTGGACAGTACGCCAATGGAGTCATATAAGAAGACAAGCATGGCTCCACTACCAAGTGAGCCTGGTCAATACCCCGACAGAGTTACTTACATCACCTCCCTGCACATGAAGCCTTTCTCTTCTTTCACCTTAATCATTTTTCATTTTGATTTTTTTTTTACTTTCCATTTTTTTCATTTTCAATTTGCATAGCACTTATTCATTTCACAGGTGGAAGAGGGATCCTAACTTATTGAGAGCAGAAGAGGTTGTTCCAGAAGAGAAGTATTTTATTATATCTCTGACATGCTTGTTAAGGTTTTCCCCCTCACCTTACTCTACTTGACTGAAATGACAAGGGTTAACCAAAAAACAATCGATTAGAGAAGGTGACACTAGTTAGCGCATAAATTTTGTGTTTACACCAAGGTTCACTTGGAACAGTACATATTTTCCTTCGACGTATCATGGGCTAAAAGTAACAATTTCATTATATAGAGGCAACATGACAAATAACCAAGTAGTGATAGTTGTACAAGCCCTCGTGTACTTTACCGAGCTTGCTTTAAGAGTCATACATGGTTTCATGCAAAACTAACCTATGAACGAAACAAGTGAACAAACTAACAATCAACAAAGAAAAGTAAGAGCAAAAGGAAAAATGAAAGTGAGGCAAGTAAACAAACAAGCAAACAAAGCACGTAAGCAAACAAGCATGCAAGCAAACAACTGAAAGCAAACACTACTCCTACTCCTATACTAATGGTACATGAGCCAGATCACATGAAGTGATACTTACAATGTAGCCACTGGTGCATTGGTGCACCCATTTTGGTGAAGGCTTGGTCCGCGAGCAACCTAGTTGTGCAAACCAGCAAGCAAGAAAGATATAATAATGAAGACAACCACACTTCGTGATTCAAAGTGCCCACGGAACATAAGTGAGTGCATGTGCATGACAGGTAGTCTATGGACTTATCATGGTGTTGTGTGACACTACATGCAAATTTGAAGCATAAGCACACTCTTGACTATGAGATGCAAGCAAACGAAAGAAACAAAGTTAACTTGCATCATGCACGAGTGATTGCAATGTAAGAATCCTCCAATGCATGAGCATTGGGATCGTGTAGTTCGAGTGGAGGAAGTAAAATTTGAGTATTGGATTGATCTTGAGTGCATACATATGAGTGATGAGGATCCTTGACTGTTTGAAAATTTTCCTGATCGAAAGCGAAACCAATCTAGAGACAGCAAGGGCCTGACATAACTATCAGCTCAAGCTAAAGTGCCTCGATGTTCTGCGGGGTTTCAACTTCGTTGATAGATGGATCTTCATAGACTAGTGGCTTAGATAGATTAACAATGAGTGGATCAACATCATGATTAGATGATGAGGTGAATAGATCACAACAACCAATATCAGAAAAGTCAGGATGTTGGTCAGCATCCTCATGGTTGGATGAATCACACAAAGGTGTAGATGAAAAGCGAACAAACTCATCCTCTATGTTTCTGGAAAAGAAAAATGAAGGATCAAGTGGATTTTCAATGAGTAACTTATCATCTTCATTGTTGAATGATGGACTAACATCTGGTGAGTCCTGCGAGTGATAAAAAATGGGTGCATCCATGGATACACATGCAAAATCATGGATGGAACGTTCACCAAAGAGGTTACAAAAGAATGGAGGGGAATCAGATATAAGGGAGTCATCCTTCGCTGAGTGTTGATGTTCAAGATCCCACTCATACTCTTCATGAATGACAGCACATGTTGGTTGTGCAACACCGAATCCATCACTGGGTTGTTCCTCGTTCACAAAAAGTTGAGAGTCTGGAATGGATGAACACAAGACAACATCATCTAGAGGAACACTTGAGTGTGAAGATGGAGATCGAAGAAAAGAATGCATATGAGAACTCAAAGGACTCATAACCAAATCTGTGCAAAAATCGAGTGGAGTGATGTTGGGAGAGTGTGAAGGATGAACATGTGTGTGAACATGATCCTCAACATCACTAAGCAGTGGTGGAGCTGCTAAATGAGAGGGAGGCGGATAGTCAGTTGAGACAGTGCTCGCTCCCACATGAGATTGTGTAGTTCCATCAATGAAGAATGTCGAGCAAGGCTTGATATCAAGCTTCCTCTTGGGATGGGTAGATTTCTTAAGGAAATACTTGAACTGGTCCCAAAGATAAGCAAATTTCATCATGCTCTTCGAAGCTTGAAACTGCAAGTCACAAAAGCGCAACCAAAAATCAATAACGGATTCATGTGGAGCCTTCCGTTGCTGTAACAGTTTCCGGTCAAGATAGTCTGGATTAGAATGATAGAACGTATCTTCAATGAGATCACAAAATTACTCAAATGAGTGCATGGTGTCATCTGGTAAGCTGAGCACCCAACGAAATGGATATTCGCAAAGTGTGTATGCAAGCAACAAACCAATTCATCAGAAAACTCATCTTCCTCATAAATCATGAAAAGTAATTTATATAAGTGCTCAAGCTAGGCCACTTCACCCTCACCATCATACGTGTGAGTGGACAAGAGATCGAAAAGCTTACCTGACATGGAGACATATTCACTATTCGAAAAAACACCTTGGGGGAAGAAGAGTGCAAGACTCCATGAAAGATATGCAAAGGTTCAAAACTAGATGAGAGGACACAGATTGTCATCAGGCCCTCCTTCTAAGGCCAGAAATGTTGATGATGTTGGACCTGCCAACATGTCAAGGGGATATCCTCGGTAAGAAGTCCCAACTAGACCTCACACTGTTTGGTGTAGGAGTCCTAGCAGTGGGTCGTAAGGTAATTCTTTGACCATGATGTTGCACAGTGGAAAGTATAATAACTCTGTCAGCAACAAGGGTGTGACTGATGCAGTGAGTCAAGGAAGGTGTATGAGAGGTTCCAACACTTCGAAGGGGAAAGGAGGTGAAGGTGAGTTCTAGGTTGAAAGGGATTAGTCCCAACTCAACTAGGAACACACAACACAAAGGACATGCATAGCTTCTAGAAAAGCAGTCCACTCGGATGTGGAAGTCACATCATGCAAAGTAAGATAACATGTACAACACTCACGGATTAGTTCGTGATGAGTACAATGGTTGTTATCGAAGGGTTCAAGTGAAAGGTATGTCTGATGTTCGGTAGAGCAGACGACATAGATGATGACAAGATTAAAAGCAAGATTCATATAATTGCATGTGAATCAGTTCATACACAAGTACGTAAGTTAAACAACATATATCATTAGAGGAACTGGAGCAGTCCAACTACAACAACAACATATGCATGAAAATGTTTTGGCTCTTATTATCTAAAGAAGTGTAAGTCACAATCATACAATACATCCATGTAAACCTCCTAGCTCCAATAGTGGAATGTTACAGCCACATCCGCCTGTTCCTCCAAAGAGATGTACTAGCTCCATGTGGTGGAGAAGCCAAGGCATGTTACAATACTGTCTAAGCCTTCTTCAAGATAGTCTTAGTAGAAGATTGGCTGATCAAAATCCTATATAATGAGTTATGAGGGATTATTTATAGCAAAGGGTGAGGTGACCCTTAACATTCCCCTTTGTGATAGTTCAACTACCCTCATGACTCTTCACCTACTCTATGACTGTTACATCCAACTGTTGACACTTGAATTACACTTGACATGACTCAACATTACAATGCACATGTACTCATGTGAGACATCATGGCTTGAGCAAGCCTTGCAAGACATCACTGATACTCAGTTCATTATGGTGAGACCAACTCTTTGACATGCTTGTGATGGTGAAGCTGGTGAGATGATTTCAAGCTTGGTCATCCGTGATGGTGTGCATGTAGCTCATGTTGACATCTTGTTGAAGCCAACTATTTCTTTCATTGCAACTAGTGCATTGGTTCAACCCCTTCATCCAACTCATTTGCTAACATGTGCATGGTCTTCTTGGGTGTGGTTGAACCAGAAGCACATTGATACATAGTGTTTGTGTTGATCTTCAAGTGTGTGTTGGTGGTCATGCACATGGACTTGTCGAAGTACCCGTTCGGCTCCAGTTGAAATTGCTTCTTGTCATCACCTTGGTGAGTGTGTTGAATGGGTTGCATGCGTGTGGACAATGACATGCATGTTGCTAAATCCCTTGCATGTGATCAACCACACTGCTCACCATGTCTACTCCATGTTAGCTGCTGGGATGTATCTTTAACTTGTTTGGGCGCAGTTTCATCTGTGAGCGAATGTTACACCCACTACTATTCTTGATCCTGCTATAACTCATTCATATGTCGACGTAGCTTCATGTTCTTCCTGAGTTGCTGCTTTAGCACATGCAACTCCTTCTTTTTTACATCTTCTACCTTCGCACGATCTTATGTCACGTTGTCACTCTATAGCTGGAGTCTCCAAAATTGCTTTCATCAACAATGGACCTCCTTGAGCTTGCAACCTTGTTCTGCCTCCATGTTTTCAAGCTTCCTCTTGCATTTGTTTCATTTGGTATGATGTCTTTGGCTATTGTTCATGATTATGCTCATTGTTATGTTGCCACTTGATGTCCTTGTTTATGAACAACTTGATTTCTTCGTGAGTAGGCAAGCTCATAGACACTTGATCGACTGCATCCCCAAGTGTGCTCTGAACTGTGTCTTCATCTCTACTCTCTTGGAAGCCATTGTACCTATACTGCTGAGAGGCAAATGAACACCTGAGATGCTTGGAGACATGGCAACACTCAGAGTAATCAATCTATCAGTCAAAAACCAAAATGAACATGAGAATTGACTTAAAACATACCTGGGTGAATGATCATCAAGGTTGCTCAATATCAGTCGAGAGATCGGGAGACTGACTGCCAAGGCTACTCAAGGCATAGTAAGGCTTCAGGGAGACTGGCTGACTGCTGGAACTACATAATGCACAGTACAATCTGACTGCCGACTGCTGGGATTGTGCAATGTGCAATTCCAGCTAGGAAGGATTGCTAGCCTAGGGACAAATCTGAACAATTTCTGGCACTTTGTAGCCACTGTCCTTCAGAAATGCACAAAACAGTCCTGGAGGCTAGTGCCGGGTAGGAATGCACAAATTTAGAGAGGAAGGTGAGCTTTCCTTTCCCAGATTGCACAATGCAGCCTTGATGAAGGGAGAGCCCGGGCCAAGGTTGGCCTGACTCACCAACGGACAACTGAAAGCAAGTAATTCAGTGAACGCATGGCAACACTAAGTGATAGCATAAGTGATTGATAGTGCATGCAAAACATGAATCAAATTCAACAAACAAATCAACATGCATGTGGGTGAGGTAGTTCGCCAGTTGGGCAAATGTCCATGCAAAACAATTTCATGCATGGGACAACAGTGAGATAGCAAAAAAAAATTAAACAGCTCTAGGACAAGCTAGTCTATATGTAAACGACAACAAGCATTCAAATAAATCAAGAAAATAGTACTCCACAAGAGAAAACACAAAAAGCAACAAAAATGCAGCTCAAGGCATGGGAAGTTGGCTTATCCAAAAATAGCTGAGTTGAATGTGTCGTTTTCTCCTAGATGTGATGTGGGATGTTAGAGCTACAAGGTTGATGTGAGGAATGATCTTTGTAGCATCTAGTTGATGAGTTTTAATAACATCGAGGTTGGTTCATGCATGCCACAAATCTAGGGGAAGCAACACTTGGTGGGAGGTTTCAAAATTTCTCCTTGCATGTAACCTCCAACAGCTAAACATGGATGCCTAAAACAAGGGATGCCTTTGCATGTTGCCTTGGGAGAAGAAATCCATGCATGCAAGTCTATTTTTCTCAGTCCCGTGGTCAACTTAACTGCACATGCAAGACACTGCTCATCTCCTGGAGAAAAATGCACATTTTTAGTTGGGAGTTGGGCTGGTTGCCCAAGAGATTTGTGAAATTTTTCGATAGAGCAGCTAACTACTACTTAGATTTGCACAAATCCTGGGCGAAATATCCTACTTCTGGAAACATTTGCGCAAATCCTGCTGGGAGGGTTGGCTGGAAGGATTGCACAATCCTAGAGCCTAGCAGGTTGTCAGAGACGATTGTGCAATTCCTAGAGGGAAGGCTGGTTGCCCTCTAGAAATGTGCAATTTTCAAGGGGAAGCTTCTCAACCTGCAACTGGGCGAAGTCCAGGTGAGTAGTCTGTGAGGGGAATGGATCAACTATGATCGATAGGTTGCTCTTGTTCGAGGAAAACACTTGAAGCTTGAGTACTTGATGAAGCAAGACAAAGTGTTGTGTAAGGTTGGTAGGGAGGCTCCAAAAAAGGCTAAGGAAAAATTTTGGAGGGTGGTTGTAGCCGCTACAACAGATGGCTACCACCATTGGGCATGGAGTCAGTTAAGAAAAAAATCAATTACAAACAACATTGTTTAATGGAAGCTGACACATTTTTGGCCTTAAACTGGTGTAAAGTAAACATTTACAGTAAAACACAACAAATTGAAGGAAGTTGAAGCAATATGACATGAATTCCAAGTAATCAATATGTTATGAATATTGATAACAACATAAAAGTATGATAAGAAAACATAAAGCCAAAAGTGTGATGGCTACCACCATTGGGAATGGAGTCATTTAAGAAAAAATTCAATTACAAACAACACTATTTAATGGAAGCGGACGAATTTTTTGCTTTAAACTAGTGTGAAGTAAACATTTACAGTAAAACACGAGAAATTGAAGGAAGTTGAAGCAATCTGACATGAATTCCAAGTAGTCAATATGCTATGAACACTGATAACAACATAAAAGTATGGTAAGAAAACATAAATCCAAAACTAAATCTCAGGTAGAAAAACAAAGTCTACTGCAAATGTATATTAACTGATATAAAGATTTACGTAAAGTGGCCTTCTCACATCATTGATCAACCTCTTCAGAGTCAAGAAACTACATATATATAGAGTGATATCTCCTTAACAAAATCTGCCACCTGGGCTAGATTTGATCAATAGCTAAGAGACCTAATCCTATTCGATTTACAAAACATTGAGCCTTTGTAGGTATTTTTCTGTTTTACACAATTTGAATACAAATAGGATTCTTCCATCATTTATGAGCTCAAAAAAATTATGTTGATGAACCTTATCAAATCCAACCAACTGTTGAATGTGTTGACCTGGTTGACTTATTGACATGTCTTCTTGAAAAATAGGAGTCCTTTGTATGATGATGTGGACACTCCTATGAATTATAGCCCATCTAGTTGCCTTGTTTTTTGATGCCCAATCAAAAGTTTTATAACAGAGAAAAACAAAGTTTAACAGTTTCGTAGAAAAAATTGGTAGGAAATTACAAAAAACACACTTCTGCTACCATTCTGATCTTTATTGTAGGTTCATGGATTGATTCAGAAGGAGAAAATCATTATGTCTATAAATCCGAGTTG
>Ga0115851_101841_pt2 | contig 10286 bp, 8 predicted proteins | sample InSIn2gowninarea_FD_83865 | JGI IMG/M metagenome (GOLD analysis project Ga0115851, IMG submission 83865)
GCAATATTTGTTGCCCATGGCTTTCCATAGGCTGAGAGGATCATGTTGCTACTGTATATTTCAACAAAGGAGCAAGATGATGACATTTTCGCAAAGGCACTGTCAAAGTGTAAATTACGAGTAGGTATCCATGCATATTAGTTTCCCTCACACATTCATCTTTCACCCGCTCTTTGTAGTCTTTCTATGTTTTCTAACTTTTGTCTCGCATCCTGTTTTCTATTTTGTTTCCTTGTTGAGTCTTGTCTCTTCTTTTGTGTTTTGTTTAATAAGACTTAGCATGAAGGATGTTCTCTTCAGCTCAAAAAACATCATGGAAAAATAGAAAAGGGCTTTGTGACACTGCAACATTTGGCTAACCTTCAATCCTTCTTCTTCGTCTTGGTTACAACTTTTGGTCAATGATGTTCTGATGGAAAATATGATCCTTGTGTAAGGAAAGATTTATTTCAAACCATGATATCCATGTCTATTCAGGAAACCTTATGCCCACACTTGGTTCTTTATGTTTCAGTGTTTTCCATGTTGATTTTATAAAGTAGAGAAGGACAAGGGGAAAATATAAAAGAGAAACCAATATCAAAGGTTTTATATATTCTTATATGAAGGAACATCCTATTCTTCTCTCAATAAGTTTGGATCCCTCTTCCACCCCATGAAATGAATAAGTGATGATGCACAGTCCTATATAAATTACATAAATAAAGGGTGAAAGAAGAGAAAGGCTTCTTGCACAGGGAGGTAAAGCAAGTAAATCCATCGAGGCACTATATAGGCTCATTGGAAGTAGATAATGTTTGTGTTCCTGAAGTGAATTCGCTGGGTACTGTCCATGCCTGCTGGAAGTGGAGCAACACTAAAAATGAAAAACTATATTATGAATATCTTAAGACCATGAATAACATTACCCTTCTCCTGAATCGAAACATTATGATATGATTGGATTTATGATTATATTTAACCAAGAAAGGATGAAGGGGGATATGTTTATACACGGGGTAAGTGGGGAACTAGAGTAAATGGGTACCTCCATGTTTCCAACAAAAATAGTGTCATGTGAAAATGAAACTGAAGAATGATCAAAACTATTTAACCCAGTCGTCCGTTCTAAAATAGGTGATGATGGCTTCACTAAGCCTTCATTGCACTTCAGCCTTTCCAAGGCCTCTTTTGTGGCTCGTAGTTGAAGCTGGAATCTATGCTTCTCCTCTTTCTCTTCTCGTAGAAGTCTCTTCAATTGATCATTCTTTGCTTGAAGGCTCTAATTGATCTCCTCATCTGAATGATGAGAAAATGATGAAGAAGATGAATGCACACTCAAGGGGGTAGATGGAGCATTGTCCTTTTCTCTTTCTTTCTCCCATTCCTCTCTTGTCATCTTCTCCTCATAAGATGCATACATGATGTATACCATTTTTGACATCCTGTAGAAGGATTCATTATCTCTATCATTCTCCATTTTCTTTCTTGTTGCACCTTCAATCGTTCACATTGTAATTCACATCAGTGAGAAGATCCCTTTGATAATAAACTTGATATGGATATCTTTAGCTACTGTAATTAACCAAGATCTTTCAATTCTGTGATGTTAGTAGAATTTCATATAAAATAACATGATATACCACATATGCATACTATAAAGAAGATGAAACATAATGACAATCAGCAAATCATAGGACATAGAAACATTAAAAATGGAGTTCACCCATTGTGGGTTACATCTCCAGGCCCTGGTGTCAAGAGTGGGGAGTGCACCTCATTATTATTACAAGATGATGATGAGTATATAGTACATTCTTTGTCACTACAAGGATACCTTCAACTAGAGTGGCATGTATCCCCATAAGATGTTCTCAGGAACTCTCACTCACATGGGAAAACTCCCTCAATAAGAGAGGCATGTCTCACCAGGAGATGTTTTCCCAATAGGAACTCTCACTCAAATGGGAATTCCTTCAGCATGAAAGGCTAATAAAATCTCACAATATGTGGCATACAAGTATCCCTCAATGTAATGGTAATCAGGGATCTCAACAATAAAAATATCATCTCAGCAAATCAGAAGAAAAGAATGACATAACTACATCATATACCTCCACTTTCAGGGATGGCCAAAAAACGAAAAGATCAGCTACTGAAACATACACCATCACTAAATTTGTGGCACAAAATTGTGTTAAGCGACTATAAACATTGCCCCTTTTTGACACCATCAAATTCTAGACCCTAGGGCATCTTGAAGATTCCCCCAAAGATTCCTTCCTCAAGATGGCTGAGAAATCCACTGCTTGGATAAATATTTTGAGCACACCACTGCGCTTCCTGTGAAATTCTGTGAAAAATGACTCTAAAGTCTACATCATTCTGCCCCGGTAAAAAATCAGCATCCAAAGGAATCTTTTAGATTCCACAAGATTCTCCAAAGATTCCTTGCTGCTAGACACCTGAATTTCTACTACTCAGATGGAGATTCTTAGCGCATGGTTGGACTCCTGTTGAGAAAACATGGAAAAATGACTATAAGTTTGACAAATTCTGGCACTGGCACCTCTAGCCCTCAAGATAATCTTTTTGGCATCTCGGCATATTCTCTGCTCATGGTTCCACACCTAATTTTCTCATGGTTCCGCTGTCCTTCGTTGGCCTCCTAGTCAAATGAACTAAATGAGTTTATATGGAGTGTTTTGGGTGGACATAACAAAGTGATTCTATTTTGCCTAACGATGGATGCACCAAGTTTAGTGTGGGTGGTCGGGGGTTCCAACCGCAATGACCTTGATATTGGCATGTTTGTTATTTATTTTTATGGCATGTTGGTGTTTAAATAGTTTGATGGTTACATTTGAAGGTTGGCGGTTATAACAATTTTGGGTTGTTTGTTTAACACACGACATAGATTTGGAGTCTTATATAAGCCGATAGTTAACAATATCGTATAACATTGTTTAAATTTGCTTATAGTTTGTTCCATTGGTGGATCGACCTAAACACATACGGTAAATTGTTAATGGTGAGTGGCGGGTTTGTTGACATGGTGGCATATGGTTTGATACATGGTGGCATATGGTTTGATATTGATACAAGTTATTACATGGTTGCTCCGTGACGGGTGGCGGGGTTTGACCGCCTACCACCCGTATAACGTTCTTTTACATACTATATAGTGACCATTGGTTGGCAGGGGTGGCAGCCCACCACCCCTTAATATATATATATATATATATATAAACAAAGAGGATATTTTTAATCTACCAAAAAATAAGGGTTAATGGGAAAATTAACTCGGCGATAAATTCACCCATTCAAGTGGCCTGATTCCATTCACCACGTCTCAGGCAATTTGTTGCCTCCTTAAGCCTGCCATTTGGCCAAGTTTGACCAAAACTTTGATCACAAATATCTAGAGCATAGGAACTTAGTTTTGAGTTCCATTGACACCGTTAGAATAAGGGAAATGAGCACTACGATTTGGTCCTGGTTTCAATTCAATTTGAGGACTTTGAGTTTTGAGCTTTTCTAAAGCCACTTCTAAATCTAAGCGTGTCTGGAGCAACCTGGATCACTCAAGCCTTAAACTTGCCATATGGAGCCCCTCAATTGCATAGATTCCTTTCCTTGGCCTATCTAAGCTACACAATTCGTAGTCTCAAGGCTTAAGCCTCAGCCTTGACCTCTTGAACTGTGAAATTGCATAATTCCTTGGCCTCTATCCTTGCAGAACTACGTAGTGGGAAAACTAAAGCCTCAAGCCTTTAGCCTAATTGCTTGAGACCCTCAAATGTGTAGTTTCCTAGCCCTTGCCTATCTGAACTATGCACTGCGCAGTCTCAAGGCTCAGTTTTTGCCCATGGCCTCCTGAGTTGCACAATTGTGCAATCTCTAATCCTGTCTCCTAGCTTATCACGAAGTTCCAACTCAATTAATGGTTGTCATGAAGCATGTTAGATGAGGGGTTTATCAAAATGATGTCATATTTCCATGAGTGGATTTTAGTTGCAGGTATCATATCATGTTATGACAGGATGATGATGGAGGAGATGAAGGATGAGACCTTGCTAGAAAACACCATTTATAGAAAATTTGTGATAGGTTAACCCAATAATGCAATAAATCAAAGCAAAATACTATAACCTACTTCTGCTATCAATTTACGAAAGCTTAAAGATCAAGTTGAACAATATAACCAAAAGAAGAAGAATCAATGACACAATATACATGAAAATACTTTGGGGAAAGCCTTAGCTAAGAAACCACACTATTGTATTATCATACATGGTGGAAATACATAGGAATTATACAAAGCCTTAGCTCTCAGTACAATCTTCACATATGTTCACAGGAAATTTTGGCTTCTCTCTAGCCTTCCTCTCTGCCCTCCAAGTTCCTATTTCCTTGTGCTGTTCCTTGTGGATGATTTGCTTATTACCAAGTGGAAAATCAAGCCTTCAAAACTGTGCAATCCTCAAGGATGAATCCTTGACTGCATGCATGAGTTTTCTCCATGAGAAAACACATGAAAATGATAGTACACTCTCCTTAAAAATTAATCTCAACTGGGTCTTTCTCGGAATAGACATGCATGAGTTTCTAATGAGGGAATCTTTAGTTAACTGGAGTAGTACTAGTTGAGTGCATTAATGCATCAACTGACTATTAACTCACTATTAGTTCCTCAAATAGTTTGGAACTAATTTAACTGGAGTTAACTTAGTGAACTGAGTTAACTAATTACAACTCAAATATAACTCAATCTTATCTCCTTAATTTAAGGGATAACTCTTGCATGACTTCGGAAATACTTCTAACTTGAATTTCTCCAACTAATTAATTTAAAATAAATTAATTAATTATTTCCAAGTAGCTGTTAAGATGAAATTTGATTTTTAATTCACAATTTAATTCAAGGACAAATTAAATTGGAATATTCTTGTTGCCGTATTTCAACACTCCCTCTCAACAAGAAAGGAATTATCTGCCACCCCGATCCTATCTCTATGGAACTCGAATTTACACTTTGACAGTGCCTTTGCGAAAATGTCATCATCTTGCTCCTTTGTTGAAATATACAGTAGCAACATGATCCTCTCAGCCTATGGAAAGCCATGGGCAACAAATATTGCCTTATGCTTCTCCACACTACCATCAGCAACTTGCTTTACCTTGTAAAGCCAATGGGAACTCACAACTAACTTGTTCTCCGGTGTCGGAACCACGTCCCAAACATTGTTACGAATTACAGAATCATACTCCTCCACCATAGCATCAACCCAAATCGGCTACTGCAATGCTTCCTCAAAGGAAGATGGCTCAGTCTCAACACATTCCCCAGTAAGGGACATGTATCCAGTGTACCTCTCATTGGCCTCCTCTGTCTGCGCTGAGAAGATGGTGCTCCCACATTCTCTCTCGCATCCTCCAACAATTTGTCAGCTTCTCTTGTGCGCTTCCATCTTGAGTGGATGTCTCCACTCCTGAAACCTCTACATGTGGCTCCTCCACATCAGTCTGAGGCTCCTCCTCCTTAGGAACCAACAGTTCCTCCATGGCCTGTAGTTGGAGCTCCCTCTCAAGGGAAACTCGCATGGCCTTCTGCTCATCAAACTTGAGATCTCTGCGAACCACTATCCTCTGACTGGTAGGCAAGTACACCCGATATTTTTGAGGTGTATTAGTGTACCTCACAAATATCCCCTACTCTGTTGTTGGCTCAATCTTCTTCCATGCATCCTTTGTCACATGGAAATATACTGATGAGCCAAAGATCCTGAAGTGACCCAGATTTGGTCTCTTAGCGGAGAAAGCTTCCTCTGGTGTCTTCATCCCAAGTATGCGATGCAGGCTTCTATTCTACAAATAGACCACTGTGTTGCATGCCTCAACCCACAAGTGAATTGGTAGGCCTTGGTCATGCAACATTGCTTGTGCTACCCCTACAATATTTTTTTTCTTCCTCTCAGCCACCCCATTCTACTGTGGGTTATGAGGTGCCGTCAACTTTTGTTTAATTCCTTTCACTGCATAGAAGTCCTTAAACTCTTGAGAGACATATTCTCCATCGTTGTCGCTTCTCAAGGCCTTGATCTTCTTCCCTGACTCTTTCTCGACCAAAGCTTTGAACTCACAAAACTTTGTGAAGGTTTGGTCCTTCTTCTGCATGAAATAAATCCAGCACTTACAAGAATAGTCATCAATGAAAATCACATAATACCTTTTCTTCCATATGAATTTTGTCGAGAATGGTCCACACAAATCAATATGAACTCGCTCTAAGATAGCCTCTACTTGACTGTCTCGATCATGAAAGGAAGATTTGGTGTACTTTCCTAAGGTACAACCTTTGCAAGTGTCAAATTTGTCAAGTTTACCTTTGGGAAGTCCTGTAGATATCTACTGCACTATCTTCAAAGCGCCATGATGCAAATGGCCCAACTGCCTGTGCCACAACTCGCCAATGTCTTGGCTTTGCACCAATTCTACTTTCGTACTCAATGCTGCACAATCATCTACCTCTAGTTTCTAGAGATTCTTCACTCGAATCCCTATCCTCTTGGTCTAACCCATTTCTATGTGTCTTAGTAATGCCTTTCCTTTACTAAATACAACCTTGTAGCCTTTTTCCTCCAACATCGTGACCAATACCAAGTTCTTCTTCAGTCCAGGCACATACATCACATCTGTCAAGGTGAGAGGAGCTCCATGCTCCTTTTGAAAAGCAACTGTGCCTACTCCTGAAACACTATACCTTCTGTCATCACCCATTTCTATGCGCATCTTGAGGTCTTTCTCCTCCAAGGCACTGAATAAAATTTTATCACCGGTCATGTGGAATGAGGCTCCACTGTCAAGATACCAGACACAACCCAGCATCGATGACACCATGCACGCGATGAGGGTAAAGTCCATTTCGAACTGAGAGGATAATGCCTCACCTTCCGAGGATCCCTTCTTGGACTTCTTGAATGGGAAATTAGTCACATAATGTCCCATCTTGTGACAATTAAAGCATCTTACTTTAGACATGTCACCCTTCTTCCCTCCATGAGAAGAACTCAATTTGAAATGGGAATCCTTCCCCTTCCCTTTCCTTGCCTTACTTGCTAAGGCCAAATTTTTTCATCATCATTCTTGGATGAAAAGCCATCTCGTGTGCTCCTCTTGATCTCCTCCTGCATAAGATCCGACCACAGTCGTTCTCAATCCGACAGTTTCTCCCTTCCATTCACAGAGTCCTAGTGGCTATTCCAACTCTTTGGAAGGCCAAGGAGAGCAAGGCTCACCATATCATCATCAACAGTAGTTATTCCCACACTACCAAGCTCATCTCTACAGGTAGTGATCTTGTTTAGATATGTGGAAATAATATCATCCTTCTCCATCTTGATTCTTCGAAGCTTATCCTTGAGTGCCAATTTCCTCTGGTCGCTACTGTTTTGGGAGAGGTCCTTCAATGTCTTCCACATTGAAAATGGAGTATCCTTCCCATGGAGACTCGAGACAATATGGTCTCGAACTCCCTCAAGGATGATCCGTCTCGCCTTTGCCACACACTTCTTCCACTTAGCCAACTCTTGTGCATTAGTTAAAGATGGCTTTGGGATTTCTTGATCAATGAATTCCTTCAAGCCATTGTCTTCTAATACAGCCTCCATTCTATCTTTCCATGCTATGTAATTCGAGCTACCTTCCAAGGCATACTCGAGTCTCAAGCCATAGAATGCCACTGGCTAACCTTGAAGGATGATATGAATTTGATTTGCACCTGCAACCCTTAACTTCAAACTTCGAATTCTCTTCTCAGTACTCTGTTAACTTGGCTCCGATACCATGTAGAAAATCTATGATAGGTTAACCCGATAATGCACTATAAATCAAAGCAGAATATTATAACCTACTTCTACTATCAATTTGCGTAAGCTTAAAGATTGAGTTGAACAATATAACTAGAAGAAGAAGAATCAATGGCACAATACTCATGAAAATACTTTGGGGAAAGCCTCAGCTAAAAACCCCGCACTATTGTATTATCATATATGGTGGAAATACATAGGAATTATACAAAGCCTTAGCTCTCATAGCTAGTCAGCTCTCAATACAATCCTCACAGATGCTCACAGGAAATCTTGGCTTCTCTCCAGCCTTCCTCCCTACCATCCAAGCTCCTATTTGCTTGTGCTGTTCCTTATGGATGATTTTCATATTACCAAGTGGAAAATCAAGCCTTCAAAACTGTGCAATCTTCAAGGATGAATCCTTGACTGCATACATGAGTTTTCTCCGTGAGAAAACACATGAAACTGATAGTACATTGTCCTTGAACATTAATCTCAACTGGGTCTTTCTCAGAATATACATGCATGACTTTCTGATGAAGGAATCTTTAGTTAACTGGAGTAGCAATAGTTGAGTGCATTAATGCATCAACTAACTGTTAACTCATTGTTAGTTCCTCAAACAGTTTGGAACTAATTTAACTAGACTTAACTCAGTAAACTGAGTTAACTAATTACAACTCAATCTTATCTCCTTAATTTAAGGGATAACTCTTGCATGACTTCAGAAAGACTACTAACTTGAATTTCTCCAACTAATTAATTTAAAATAAATCAATTAATTATTTCCAAGTAGTTGTTAAGACTAAGTTCGATTTTTAATTCACAATTTAATTCAAGCACAAATTAAATTGGAATATTCTTATTGCCATATTTCAACACCATTATAGCTGCAAAGACAAGTTGATCAACCAAGAAAATACAAAGGGAGACCACACTGCGACAAAAACTAAAGATTAATATCATAGTGAAGACTTCCTATCTTCAAGCCCTATGGAGGAGGAAGAAGAAGAACATGCACCATCTCTAAAGAAGACTCAAAGATTGTAGTAATAGTAATGGCTTGAAATTTCTATGCCATCAATGTCTTATCATATGTTGTCAAAGTGTCATGACATCACTAGCCACATCATTTGTGGATCATGTAATTTCAATGTATATGAAATGTAATATAAAGCGGAAGTCCAAGAGTCATGTATAGAATGTGAAAAGTCATGAAGGAGTGAGAAGGTTATAGATAAGTCAAACATTCATAAGGGTAGTCCAAGTGTCACAAGGGAGGTGAATGTTCACCCCATTTGTTATATATACACCCTCATAGCTCATGCAAAGGACTTTTAACCTTGGCTCCTCCTACCAGCCATAATAGAGAAAAATAGTTCTTATGGAGGAGTAAATGGCTGCTCTAAAGCTCCAATTTTGGAGTTAGTGGTGTTCTATGTATTGATGTGTATTGGAACTTTTGCTTAATTACAAAGCTCGTTGAGCCAACACACTTTCATGCGTATGTCAAAAATACTATAAGACTATTGTTTGAATGTTTTTGATGTATGTTGTTTTCATCTGTACTAAAGAAATTGAATTATTTTAGTGGATTTGGTACTTATCTTGTTGAAGGTGTGTTGTATCTATTTTAACAATTATTTCTTCCATGAGAACTATTTCTCTGGTTGATCAACGATTCATTCTTATGTATATGATCATGTTTATTTACTAGATTAGTACTATTACTCCTCTTTTAAAGGCCCACCTTTCCTTTCCCTTTCGATAGAAGAACCTTGATACATTCCACAATGGAACATTCCACATGGCATTCTCACTTGTTCATATGAAAATACCTATGCATTATTCCCTTGTGTTGCCCATTCTAGCCAAGCCATATATCTAAGAACACATGGCAACTGGGCCTTAGTTATGGAAGGTATCCCAAACCAAACTCTATGAAGTCTAATTGGGAATTTTCATCGAGGAGACCCCCTTGGTTGACAGAATTCTAGCACTGTCCAAAAAACGATGCTAGAAGGAGGGGAAAATGACAAGCTGTGTCCCCTAATAATAATAAAAATAATAAATAAATAATAAAAAGTTAAATTAAGAGAACTATACAAATAATAAAAATAAGTAAACTTATCAAAAAGTAAAAATGAATAAAATAAGAAAAATTACATTAAGAGAATTACTAAATTAAGTTAAACTTAAAATAAAAAAATAAAAGTTGCATGTTGACACATGGAGTGTGTGCATGCGGTTCCCCTTCCAATGTTTTCTCTATTTAATAGATGGTGAGGAAGATGAGAGATCATTCCATGATTTCATCATCCATTCTCTTGGGAGAAAAGTGTTGTGAGACAAAGGATTCCCTGGTAGTAGTACGTTGATTGAGGGCTCGAGGGTGGCCAATTGTAGCAAGAATTTGTGCAACTGAGCCTACCATTGGGTGGAGAGTCATCCTCAAAA
>Ga0115851_102199_pt1 | contig 10282 bp, 6 predicted proteins | sample InSIn2gowninarea_FD_83865 | JGI IMG/M metagenome (GOLD analysis project Ga0115851, IMG submission 83865)
TGCTTTACATCTCTGGGTCAGGTAGAATAGATCTAGAAGCGCAGTCAGTCCTGCTAGTTTGACAGAACGCGCATGCATTATCCTGAAGAGCTGCCTGAGACCTTTCGCTTGCTCATTCCACGCTATCGCTTGCGTATATGACATGTCACCGAAGGGACGGAGTGGCGGATAGAGCATGCAAGCAATGACTGCGTCGTAGACAATACTCCCCGGCAATTTCCAGCCACCACACATGAAGACGAGTTCGTTTGCCACAACAACTTCTTGCACAATCCAAACTCGTAATGTCCACGGTCGGCCATAAAATGCTCTGGCAGCGTGCCACATTATGTTGTTTGATGTAGGCATTCCAATCTTTCTCAGGGTACCCATCGACCTACTCAAGTCTTCGGGTTCAACATATTCTTCGCCTTTATCAAGGCTGTCGAAAACACGACGAGCCCGGATTACTGTATCAAAGAACTCTGGAAGCAGTTCACTGTGATCAGATTGTTCTCCCATATAAACAACAACTCGCCGGGCTGACTGGTATATCTGGAGCATCATGGATACCTGAATCTCCTTTTCAGCGGCATCATCTTGATTGATACATATAGCGTCAACCCAAAGACATTGGTCTTGTTCGATTCGACGAACTCTTCGCAAGGCTCTGTTAAGGTTTGCACTTATCGGAAGGCGTTTACCTTCTATTATTATATGATGGGTTTTCGTAGTCTCACCCCAAGCATACGACAATGCCTGGTAGGACTGGTCACAACTGATCTGGAGACAATGAGCTTGCACTGTAAGGGCCCAAATACTGAACCGCTGGCGAGCTCGAGAAGCCGGATACTGTTGCAGTCCGGCAGGGCTGTGTACACATAGACTTGACGACTCATTAATTCTTCCGGTTCTGCACCAACGGATGGTCGTACCTTAGAGCGATCAGATGCCACCGTTTCAGGTGTCTTTACTGGCAGTTCTGGAGCACAAACCGCATCCTCAAAGCGAGCCGTTTCTCGTGTAATTCTTCGTCTCTTCCTATGATGTTGAACTGTGTCCGAAGTGTGTGAGGGATTCGATTGGATCGATGCGGTTTTCGAACAGCTCCAAGGGCTTGAAGCTGCACTCAAAGACATGCTCGGGGGTGGGAGAAGCCTTGCTATGGACTTTTGCAATTCAACTGCTGATTCACGCAAAGACTGTATCTCATACTGGCATCTTAACAACTCTTGTTTCTGCTCTTCCAGCGCAGCCTCGTGCTCCTGCTTTATGCGTTGCACCTCTCTTGAGACTTCGGTCACATTTTCTTCTTTTCGGTCCATGACGACTGCTCTTGGTTGGTATGATAGATTTGAGAAAGGTTCTTGGAGGGAAGGTATGTAGCTACTTAAATGCGGACCCTGCACGCAGTAAGCCTGGTTTGCAATATCTGTTCGTGGCGATTGGCTGGAGGGAAGCAGTGAGGATGGCGGAATTCTAGATAGACGTCAATGGAACCGCCACAACGACTCGGAGGAAGAGCAAGATGGTGGGAGGCAGTAGCGTTACGCAAGAGGTTGCAGTGGAGAACGCGAAGAGCACTCAAGGAACAGGGCGACCATTCGTTCAGGACTTTCAATTTGGATGTTAGGCAGCGACGAGGCGTGTCAGGATAATCATCGAGGTCTTATGGCAGTATTCGGTACGCCTTGCCAGACAGATTTGGCCAACCTACAGACGTACCTGTATTCCAAGCAGGCACCAGTACAATCATTCATGCCAAAAAGCTGCGTCGTTCACTAGAGTTGATCTCATTAGTTACCTGAGCGCTTAGCAGCCAGCTTCGGATCGAGGTCACGAGAATGTGGTATAGCTACTATACTAGATGGCTTCCGCCTTTTCGCAAAAGCCAAATGGTAGCCCTTCAAAGGCTGAAAGCGACGGGCAATGTAGCGAATCAATGACATTGTAGACTCATCAGGCGCTTAGTACATCAGAAGGAGGGTACCTAGGTATTCAAGAAGAGCGGATCGAATACGATGTGAGACACGCCGCGTGGATAGACTCACCCGGTCGTGATGAGGTCGTGGTGAGCAGGAGGTGAGCAGAGGGTGAGGGGTGGGTGAAGCAGGTGCCAAAGCGGCGGCATGAAAGTGATCAATTAAAAGAGCGTAGTGCCAAGACATCAATCACTGCAAGCTCTTTTCAAGTTGGATATTCAAGATTGCAAAACTCTCTGACAGGATGAGGCTCAAAAACTGGTGAGCTATTTCGGTTGTGGGAGAATGTCAATACTTGCGACACAGGTTGCAACGGACAAGCCCAGGTATGGGAAGCAGCTCTGCAATACCAGTCAATTTCTCCCATATAGCAGGCATGATCAAAGGCCGCTGTCTGTAATCATGAATCGATGTCGGTAGTTCCTGTTGCGAGGGCACAACATGCATGACTAAGCAGTTGGTGTCTGTATCTTTATCCTCGGCAGCCGCACGGCTGGGCGGTCCCTTGGCTAACTCCAATCACTCTACCACTGGCACTCCCACAATCCTCATCGAGTCAAGTTCCGAATTGTTGGGGCCACTGAGTCATGAAGAGTGGATCACATCATGATCCATGTTCGACTTACTGTAGTAGCTAATCACCGCCACGATGAAATTCTTGGACCGAGTGTTTCCTTTCCTTTGTCGTTCTTGTTAGTCCAACACCTCTCTCAGGTCGTTCCTTGAGTACCAGAAGACATCTGGCCTAACTCGCTACATCGTCCTAGGGAGCACTTAGTGGAGGAAGTCAGCCCCTTTGGCATCGAGAACAAGCATGCAACACAACACAAACTCGAACTTCTGGTGACAAGTATTTGACGAGTTGCTGCACTACGAGTACCTTCATTTGGTCACCTGACCATGGCTGGTCCTTCGCACGACACTGAAGATGTTGTTCATAAGACTTCCGATCCTGATCATCCCATGACATATCATGACATTGCTACTATGAACCCAGTCCAGCAAACAGCTTCACTATCATCTGGCAGAAGCAGTGAACATGCCGTGTTGAGCGAACAACACCTCAATAACGAGAAAGCCTATGAGAGCTTACGAGTGCCTACTCGAGATGTGCTGACTCGCACTGTCTCGGCTGTTGATGTCGAGCAAGCAGAGCGCGATTTTGCCCATCTAAGCAAGGAGCTTAGCCGAGAACATCAACGAGTATCACGAGCTTATTCACGCGCTTCAAATGTCAAAGGAGCCTATGATCCCGAGAAGGCTATATCCTCATCCGAAAACATTTCTGAAGATGAATGGAGCTTGGAGGATGTGTTGCGGGGCAATCGCCAAGCTGAGATTGATACTGGCATCAAGTCCAAGCGTATCGGTGTGATATGGGAGAATTTGACCGTTCGTGGTATTGGGGGTGTCAAGATATTTGTCAAAGTCTTCCCGCAAGCCTTCCTCGATTTCTTCAATGTTTACGCTAAAGTCAAGAATATTCTTGGAATAGGCAGCAAGGGCCAGGAATTCGACATTCTCCACAATTTTAGAGGCGTATTGAAGCCTGGCGAAATGGTTCTGGTCTTAGGACGTCCTGGATCCGGCTGCACCACTTTTCTTCGAACCATCACCAATCAACGTTTGGGATACACTAGTGTCAAGGGCGATGTGATGTACGGTCCATTTGATGCCAAAACTTTCGAGAAACGTTACAGAGGTGAGGCGGTATACAACCAGGAAGAGGACGTACACAACAGTACCCTCACTGTCGGTCAAACTCTGGGATTCGCACTCGATGTGAAAACACCAGGGAAACGACCAGCTGGAATGAGCAAGAAAGAGTTCAAGGATAAAGTAGTCGCCTTACTGCTCAAGATGTTCAATATCGAGCACACCCTGAATACAGTCGTGGGCAATGCATTCGTTAGAGGTATTTCTGGTGGTGAAAGAAAAAGAGTGAGCATTGCAGAAATGATGGTTACCGGCGCCTCTGTTTGTGCTTGGGACAATTCAACTCGTGGTCTAGATGCAAGTACAGCTTCAGACTATGCTAAATCACTCCGCATCCTGACGAATATCTACCAAACTACAACATTCGTGTCACTCTACCAAGTTTCAGAGACCATCTACCGCCAATTTGACAAAGTCATGGTGATTGATAGTGGTAGGCAAGTGTTTTTTGGTCCAACACAAGAGGCGAGAGGCTATTTTGAAAGTATCGGATTCGCACCCAAGCCACGTCAAACTACTGCCGATTACTGTGCAGGGATAACAGACGAATTTGAGCGTGAGTATGCTCCCGGAAGAAGTCCTGAGAATGCCCCATCCACACCTGATCAGCTGGTCGATGCATTCAACAAATCAAAGTTCTCATCATTACTGCAAGCCGAAATGGATGATTACCGACAAGAGATCACGAAGCAAAAGCAGCTCTACGATGATTTCCAGCTAGCTCATAAAGAGGCAAAGCGGAAGCACACCGGCCACAAGTCAGTCTACTCCGTGCCGTACTACATGCAGATATGGGCCTTGATGCAACGACAATTCATCCTGAAATGGCAAGATCGCTTTACCTTGACAACTTCTTGGGCTACCTCGATCATCATCGCGATCGTAATTGGTACTGTTGTAAGTAAAGATTCTCAAACCCCTTTTACTGCTCGGAATTTGGTGATTTGAGAAGTTACCTCCTGTTGTACCGGTGCAGATTTGCTGACTTCTACAGTGGTTCAAGCAACCTGCAACATCAGCTGGCGCTTTCACTCGTGGAGGGGTGTTGTTTATCTCCTTCTTGTTCAATGCTTTCAATGCCTTTTCAGAACTCCCAGCTTGCTTTTTAGGCAGAGCTATCGTCAACAAGCATCGTGCCTATACCTTTCATCGACCGAGTGCACTATGGATTGCACAGATTGGTGTGGATGTTGCATTCGCGTCTGTACAGATCTTTCTTTTCAGCGTGATCGTGTACTTCATGGTCGGTCTTGTACTCAATGCTGGTTCCTTTTTCACTTTCTACTTGATCATCCTTCTTGGTTATCTCTGCATGACCTTGTTCTTCAGGACACTGGGGGTATTATCTGCTGACTTCGACGTGGCCATCAAATCCGCTGCTTTAATCATTACTTTCTTCGTGGTGACGTCTGGCTATCTCATACAATGGCAAAGCCAACAGGTCTGGTTACGATGGATCTACTATGTTAACGTCATGGGCCTCGGTTTCGCCGCTTTGATGGCCAATGAGTTCAAGAGCTTGACCATGCGATGTACGTCAGAATCATTGATTCCTTCTGGTCCTGACTACCATAATCTACAAAATCAAGTCTGCACGCTCGCTGGCTCCCGAGCAGGATCGAATATCATATCTGGTTCGAACTACATTTCGACAGGTTTCCGCTATTTCCCTTCGGACCTTTGGCGCAATGTTGGAATTATCCTTGCACTGATTGTGTTCTTCTTGTTCATTAATGCTACTGTTGGTGAGCTCCTCCGTCATGGAGCTGGTGGCAGGACAATTACCTTCTACGCAAAAGAGAATTCAGAGTTAAAGAAATTGAACAAGGGGTTGGCAGAGCGTCGGCAAAGACGGCAGAACAAAACCACTCAGGATGATTCGGCTGAACTCCAAATCGCCTCGAAAGCTGTTCTCACGTGGGAAGGACTCAACTACGATGTGCCAGTTGCTGGTGGTCAAAAGCGTCTTTTGAACGAAGTGTTTGGCTATGTTCGACCTGGACAACTAACTGCTCTGATGGGCGCTTCAGGCGCAGGTAAGACCACTTTGTTAGATGTACTCGCAGCTCGGAAGAATGTGGGTGTCATCTCTGGAGATATGCTCATCGACGGCACCAAACCTGGCATTGCCTTCCAAAGAGGGACAAGTTATGCAGAACAGCTCGATGTTCATACCTCGACAGCCACTGTTCGAGAAGCTTTACGTTTCAGTGCTGACTTAAGGCAGCCATATGAGGTTCCCCGTGAGCAGAAATACGCTTACGTTGAGGAAGTCCTCTCACTGCTAGAACTTGAAAATCTTGCTGATGCGATCATTGGTACTCCAGAAAGCGGTCTGCAGACAGAGGAGAGAAAGAGAATCACGATAGGTGTAGAACTCGCCGCAAAGCCTGAACTACTTCTCTTCCTCGACGAACCAACATCAGGTCTTGATTCACAGTCCGCCTTCAATATTGTACGATTTCTGCGAAAGCTCGCAGCAGCAGGTCAAGCAATTCTATGCACTATCCATCAACCGAACAGTGCTCTCTTTGAAAACTTTGATCGGTTATTACTTCTGCAGAGAGGAGGCGAATGTGTATACTTTGGAGACGTCGGAAAGGACGCAGTTGTTATTTTGGATTACTTTGCCAAAAATGGTGCCTATTGTCCTGAAGATGTGAATCCAGCAGAATGGATGCTAGACGCTATCGGTGCAGGTATTGCACCACGAATTGGTGACCGAGATTGGGGTGACATCTGGCGAGAAAGCGATGAGCTGGCCACTGTTAAGCAAGAAATTGTCGCTATGAAGGAACGTCGTCTGAGGGAGATTGCAACCGAACCTAAACTTCCAGAAAAAGAGTATGCATCCCCACTCTGGCACCAGATGAAGGTCGTATCCTGGAGAACACACTTAGACTTCTGGCGGTCTCCTCAATATGGATTCACCCGCTGGTTCAACCAAGTCATCATCGCCTTCGTCACCGGTCTTGCCTTCTTACAACTCAACGACTCCCGCGCCTCTCTCCAATACCGAGTCTTCGTCATCTTCCAGGCCACAGTCGTACCAGCTCTAATTCTCGCCCAAGTCGAGATCAAATACGACCTTTCACGACTAATCTACTACCGCGAAGCCGCAGCAAAAGCCTACCGACAATTCCCCTTCGCATTCGCCATGGTCTGCGCCGAGATGCCCTACTCAATCATCTGCACAATATCCTTCTTCCTTCCACTCTACTACATGCCCGGCTTCCAATCCGCAAGCAGCAGAGCAGGCTACCAGTTCCTCATGATCCTCATCCTCGAAATTTTCAGCGCAACCCTAGGCCAAACCATCGCCGCCCTAACACCAAGCTCCTTCATCTCAAGTCTAGTCAACCCCTTCATGATCGTCATCTTCGCCCTCTTCTGCGGCGTCGCGATTCCAAAACCACAAATCCCACGCTTCTGGCGCGCTTGGCTCTATGAACTCAACCCCGTCACCCGTCTCGTCTCAGGAATGATCACAACTGAACTAGCTGGACGAACCGTCGTTTGCACACCATCGGAGTTCAATTCGTTCCCTGCACCGTCCGGCACGACGTGCGGCGAGTACATGAGCGCGTTCTTTGCCGCGGGTGGTGCAGGCTATATTCAAGATCCTAGCTCGACTACGACGTGTAATTACTGCGCTTACCAGACAGGCGAGCAATTCTATCGGCCTTTCCAGCTGTCGTTTGATGAACGGTGGCGAGATCTGGGGATATTGACGGCGTTTATTGGGAGTAATCTGATCCTGTTGTTTTTGGGGAGTCGCTATCTTAACTTCAATCGACGTTAGACTCGGACTATTCCCGTTGGTAGAAGTTCCACAAAGGACGGGGGAAGAATCCATATACTCGAGCGCAGCGTTGACGTGTATGGGCAACAGTACACAGCATATAGCAGCTTATGTATGTACGTACCTTATGTACAGAGCTCAGATTTCAAGGTCATCACAGCTTCGTATCATTCTCTACATAGGTACGTATTGAACGTGCAGTCGAGCATTCCCTCCCTACATAGTATTGTACGCACCATTGTATACCATCCCTACGTACGTACCCACGTAAGCATCGATGATTCTGAGAATAGTAGACGGAAGTGAACTAAATACAGACCGTTACTTCGTTACTTACGTACAGTACATGGGACTTACTTACGTACCTGCTTTACGTATAAGTACTTGTGTGTGTATACAAAGTGTCTAGGATGAGTTACATACGTATAGTCTCTAGGTGAAAGGAGATGGAGTGTAAGTTCCTGTGTGGTGCGTACATGTGTATGTATGGATGCACGTTGGTAAGTACTTGGGTGAGTAAGGTAAAGGAGGGTTGTGGAAGGGAATGGGATGGGATGGGATTCGTGTAGTGCAGTGCAGTGGTGGATGTTTTTTATAAGCTGTAAGGAAGGAGGGAGGGAAGTATAGGGAAAAAAGGGTTTTGGGAATGGATGTGCTAAGTGCGTAAATACATACGAAGATAAGTAGGTAAATGGAATAAGTAAGTACGTAGTGTATGTATTAAGCTAGTATGTACTCCCAGTAAGTAAGTAGGAGGTTAAAAAGGAGTGTTGAATATATGAACGAGAGCAAACTCACACTGATGAAGAACCATATAAACACAATGCAAAGAGAAGTAGAGGCGCTCGCTTTCTATCCCTCAAAGACAACCAACCAGTAAAAATAGGTATCAATGCTGACACAGATAACCACCTGCACCTTTTCCACCGTATTACCTAGTTAACTTCGATCAACCCAGGACCAGCAATAGTAACTTCCACCACATCCGCCACACTCGTGAATGGACCTCCACAACTGACCAGCGCAGCAATCGTGAAACCATCCAACACATTCTCGGTAAATGGGAAATTAGCCTTAAACGTCGCAACACCATTACTAACACTGGCGTTCTGCACAGTCTCGACAATAGGTGTGTTCTGGCCGTTGATCAGGACGATGCTGAGGCCCGATGGAGGCATGGCTTTGTCGACGGGGACGCTGAAGGTGATGAGTTGGTCTGTTGGGGCAATGGGGGTGGTGAGGACGTTCAAGGGTTGGAAGATGGGGAGGTCGATTTCGTTGATGTTGGGGCAGGAGTTGGGTACGACGAAGTTTTGGTTTAGGGCTGAGAAGGCGAATTCGCGGGTTGCGCGGGTGAGGAAGGGTTTTGAGGAGGGGATTAGGTTGTTAAAGTTACGGTAGAAACCGTTTTGTTCGCCCTGAGTTTTATGTTAGTGTTGTGTTGTTTAGGGAAAGGATTGGTTAGGGTATATTCACCTCTTGGCCTATCACGCTGCCGATGATGGGGACTACTCCGGCGTCCCCGTTCTGAGCGAGATGCAGTTGGACGTCTTGAAGAACGCCGAGGACGAGGTCTGTGAATGTGGCTGCTAGAGTGAAAGCGTCCTTTAGGTTGGTTGTGGGGAACTTGTATTGGCAGGGCTGAATGGGGTCTTTGCCATTGGCTTTGAGGATGGCATTGGCGTTATCGGCATGAAGTTCTTCTTGAGCCTGAACAGCTACTAAGGTGTTGATCACCTGTTGTCTCTGAGTTTGGTCCTGGATGGTGAAACCATCGACGTTGTTGGTGACATTGAAGAGGAGATCTGTGAAGAAGGCAACCTCGAAGATTTCGTTGAAGGCGATCAGCTGAAAGCTGAGCAGATCATCTTCGGTCAGAGTTGGTGCACCTCCATTAGGCTCTGTGCCGTGAGCAAGGACGTTGACCTGCTGCTTGGCTGAATCACTGAGGTTGGGAAAGCCGTTTGATAGTGGAAAGCTGAATGGGTTGCCTGATTGGAGAACGCCTGCACTTGATGCTGTTGAGCTAGCCGTGGCCATGGGTGCTGCAGCTGCGAGTCCGGCGAGCATGGCGGCGCCAAGTAGTAGACGTGATGCAGTCATTATGATTATAGTATGCTGTAGTGTTTGCAAAGAATGTGTGGTAACAGTTGAAGAAATGGAAGTGTAGTGAGCACTCCATAATGTGGCTGCTTCAAGTTGGTCTTATACGAGTTCTTGAGGTATGTTCAGCAAGATTAGAGTCTGTGCTCAGGATTTGCTTACCGTCGATCATCCACAGGATTATGGAAACGAACCGATTCACCGAGGGTAAGGTGCTACATCAGGTAGGTACTCAGCCCGGAGTGGTACATTGCCCACTCCACAGGGAACGGCCTGTAGTTCAAGATTTAGCATTCACAGGTTGTTTCCCCAGCCACGGGTCCGTCTCCGCATACCGAGCTTCAAGCTCGTGCCTCAAATGGCATCACCAGTGTTGTCATGGAGGATGGAGGAAGTGCACAGATGCCAAATACAAAATAAGCTTCATCAAGCATGGCACTAATGTTGGCGAACATATCAAATTCGGTGGTGGCTCATCCGTCCAAGAAAAGGCCCGGGAGGCCTAAGGAACTTGGCAACCTTACCATTAGCGTCAGGCACACCGGTCCATTAAATTGGATGGCATAAGCATTAAGCTCAACCACATCTGGGAGCAGTACTACCTCTCAGTCGTCAGCCACGTCCAGCACTAGTTCATCTTCGCAGACGTCTAGTTCGACTGGCTCTTCAGGAAGCACTACCACCACTAGCACAGCCGAAA
>Ga0115851_102200_pt1 | contig 10282 bp, 10 predicted proteins | sample InSIn2gowninarea_FD_83865 | JGI IMG/M metagenome (GOLD analysis project Ga0115851, IMG submission 83865)
GAGAAAACACTAAACAACCAAAACCCTAACCCAAGGAGATGTAACACCAAGAGTTTGTGGGCCCCATTGGGGTGAGTTGGACAACCAACTTCCCGGCGTCGCGAATTGGTCATATTATCTCCGTTTGACGTGCATGATAGCCCGTTGGAAAGATCTCTCCGAGGAATACGACGGAAAAGGTGATTTTAATAAAAAATCAATGGCGGTAGATTTCCCAAAAAACGTCATTTAGGGCCTCAAAACGGCTCTAGGAGTTTAGGACCTGAAGAACTGCTAAAAATAGTAAACTGTGCTATAATTAAGGAAACTGAAAAACTGAAAGAAGCCTTGGTGGGGATCCAAGTGGAATTAGCGGGTGGCCACCAATATCCACCTGGATCATTCCTCCCCCCTTAGGAAGCAATGGTCCCCATTGCGTTGAGTTCGTCCATGAGATGAGGGAACTTCTGCTGAACTTAGTCCCTGGTGAGCCACTTGCCCTGGTGAAGGAGTTGGCCTACTTTGACAACTCGATACAGTTGGATATTCTGTTGGCGAGTGTGTTTGATCTGTGTGTCCATGATTCGATCAGTTGTAGCTTGTTCAATGCAATCTAGATTTAACTCTGTGGGTGTGAGTTGTTCTGCAATGTCGGATGTGTCTAGTAATGGTGGAAAGTATGGCTGAAGGCGGTCCACATTGAACACTGGGTGCAGGCCAAGGAATGGGGGAATGCTGAGCTCAAATGCATTGTCTCCCGCAGCCTTGGTAATGGTGTAAGGACCATATTGGAGTGGTCTGAGTTTCCGATAGGCTCCAGTAAGGCGTTCCTTTTGCAAATGCAACCAGACTTTGTCACCTACTTGAAACTTATGTGGCACCCGATGTTGATCATGTCGCTGCTTGTACTTGGCTTTTGATTTCTCCATAATGTCATGGACTTGCTGGCGAATATGTTGGATGTGCTCAATGAAGTTGTTTGCCTTATCGGTTTCGGACTGGACATGAGCATAATCTACATGAGTAGCTACAAATGGCATGGTCACATCAATGGGACATAGTGGTTGGAATCCCAAGCCCACCTGAAAAAGGTTGTGGCAAATCGAGCTGTGGAGATCCCAGTTGTAGCTATGTTGAACATAGGGGAGGCTCTTGTCCCATGTGCATGGATTCTTTGAGTTGTACATGCACAGAATGTGTACGATCATCCTATTGACGACCTCTGTCTGGCCATCAGTTTGAGGATGGAAGGCAGTGGACTTAGTGAGTTTGGTGTCCAGCATCGACCAGAGGTTAGACCAAAATGTACTGAGGAACCTGTTGTCTCATTCTGAAATGATAGACTGTGGGATCCCAAAGTGTACCCACACTCATTCAAAGAAGAGTTTAGCAGTGGCTTATGTTGTGATATTCTTCTTACAGGCCGCCATAATGGCCATCTTCGAGAACCTGTCAACGACCACAAAAACACAGTCGTTTCCATGCTTAGTGGAAGGAAGGCCTGACATGTAATCCATGGAGATGGATTCCCAAGGTCAACTAGGGGTAGGCAGTGAGGTGTAGAGGCCTTGCTTCTTGATGGTCAGTTTGGCAATGGTGCAAGCAATGCATGATCTGATGTACTTATTGACATCCTGTCGAAGATTCGGCCAATAGAAATATTTCTACAGTACTTCCATCATTTTTTCGACCCCAAAATTCCCAACAACCTGACTATAGTGTGCTTCCTAAATCATCTTGGCACGCTCACTTGAAGGAACACAAAGGTGACCCAAGTGGCATAACAGGTCGTCCTGGAGGTGAAATCTGGAACATGCTGACCCTCCAAGAGTGTCTGGTATGTGTGGCTGAATTTTGAGTCGCTTTTGTAGAGCACTAGCCAATCAGAAGTCTCGTGTACACAAGAGTTGAGCACGGTGGTTAACGCCATGATCAGTGGTTGACTGAGGCAATCTGTAACATTATTGGTGTTGCCCTTCTTATATTTGATACTCAAATGGAACTGTTGCAGGTATGTGGATCACTTCTGATGGCGATCATTCTGCAATTTCCCTTGGGTCTGTATGAACTGCAGGGATTAGTGGTCTGTGTGGATGACCGTTTCCTTCCCCAAAATGTAATGCTTCCATTTTTGGTAGGCCTGCACAATGGAATACATCTCTTTGTCGTAAGTGGGATACTTTCGGACTGTGTCTGAAAGTGTCTCACTGTGATATGCCACTGGATGCCCATGTTGAGTAAGGACTGCCCTAATAGCATAGTCAGAGGCATCTATCTCGACCTCAAATGGTTGTTGCAAGTCTGGTAATGCAAGAACTGGTGCTGTGGAGAGGCGATCTTTCAACTTTTTGAATGCCTTCTGTTGAGATTCAGACCAAAAGAATTTTGCTTTCGCTCCTCCCTTAGTGACTTGACTCAAGGACTAAGTGATTTGAGAAAATCCCAACATGAACCTGCGGTAGAAGTTGGCAAGGCCTAGAAAGTTGCGAAGTTCTATCAGAGTGGTTGGAGATGGCTAATCCCGAATGACTTGGATCTTGGCTGGAGCCACATGCACCCCCCGTTCATCAATAATGTATCCCAGATACTAAACCTGGGTCATGCCAAAAGTGTATTTCTCCAAATTGGCACATAACTTGTGTTGTCGCAGTGTTTGGAGAACCTATCAGATGTGGTGGAGGTGCTCTTCCCAAGTCTTGCTAAAGATCAAGATGTCATCCAAGTATACCACTACAAATGAGTTGGTGAATGGCCGTAATATGTCATCCATTAGCCTCATGAAGGTTGCAGGAGCATTCGTCAATCCGAAAGGCATAACCAACCATTCAAAAAGGCCCTCCTTGGCTTTGAAGGCAGTCTTCCACACATCGGAGGGTTCGATTGGTACCTAGTGATATCCTGACTGCAAATCGATCTTGCTGAAATATTTTACCCCCTTTAGTTGGTCCAGTAGGTCATCAATTCATGGGATTGAGTACCTATTACAGACATTGATCTTGTTCAATGCCCGATAGTCAATACAGAGTCTCCAAGTCCCATCCTTTCTTTGTAACAGCACGATCGGGCTCCCACAGGGCGATGAACTTGGACAGATGTGACCTTTTTGCAGCAATTCCTGAATCTGCCTCTTGATTTCATCATTCTCCAGAACAGAGAGTCGATAGATTGGTACATTGGGCAGCAGCGAACCTGGGGTCAGATCAATGGAGTGCTTGACCTGACAATGCAGAGAAACCCCTGCGGGGGAGGTGAAGATGTCCTCATTCTCCTTCACTACCTTGTCCATCTGTAGTTGTCATGTGGAGGGGCCCTGTCTGGAGGTCATGGCCACCATCTTCTTCTTTTCTTGAGGGCGTATCATTAGGAAGATAAATTTCCCGGTTTTGGAAATGAGCTTACTGCATTGTTTTGTATTAACCAAAGAGATGGCGGTAGGCGGTGCTACTCTAGTATCCTGTACAAATTGTTTCCCAAAGTAACAATAACAGCACGGGGCCTTGACTCAAACACAGCATGTCGCTTCCACAAGTATGGTTGTCCTAATAACACATCACAAACTTCAAGGGGAGAAATTTCACACAATACCTTATCCGTGAAGGGCTTAATGTTATATGGAAGGCGACACTGTTGGCTCACGCGAAGATCCCATCCTTGGTGTAGCCACTCGATGGTGTATGGTTGTGGATGTGCTATGGTCGGTAAGCCCAACTGTTTCACGACCTCTGCCAAAATGAGGTTCTTTTGGCTCCCGCTATCGACAATGAATTGTAGCGGGGAGCCCTTTACCCACATCTGGGAGTGGAAGAGACGCTCCTCCTCCTCTGTATCTTTAGGTTCCTCCTTCTAGATCTTCGTGGTGGAAACGGTGGCGTTGGGCTCCGCATCGATAATCTGCTTCCCTTTGTCATTCCCCTTATCGGGTTCTGACTCAAAGTCAGAACATGCATCTAATTCTGAAACCTTTAGCTCAACCACCAGTGACTGCTTGGCCCGACACTCACTTGTGTTGTGAGTGGAGCTCTTATAGAACTCACACCACTTTCCTGTGTCCCTTTTTGGCCTTGTGGTGTTGTTCTTTGCTTGCAACTTTGACAGGTTGTCTTGGGCCTCCCCACATTAGCTTTATCCTTTTTTGTAGTTTGGGATCTCCTTTCCCTTGTTTCGGATTCGCAGACCCAAAGTCTTGCTTCTTCTATTTAAATTTTTTCTCGACCTTGACAGCATATCGGTATGCCGTGCCGAGCGAGGAGATTTTCAAGAATTCTATTTCTTATTGGATGTACTTGTGCAGGTAGCCACAGTATTTGAGTACCAAATGCTACTCTGTATCCTTGATACCCAACTTTATGCGAAGGGTATGGAAAATATTGGTAAACTCCGATACGTCTTGGTCCCTTCCCTGCCGTAGCGTGCTCCACTTTATGTATTGATCCTCATAGCTTCTGACAAGGTAGTACTTCTCCTTGATGGTATCCTGGAATGAATTCCAAGTTGGTGCGATTGAAAATAGTGAGCTTGTACTTTCATCCTTCTACTCGCAGTAGGTTTCCCACCAATCCTTGACGTGGGGGGCTGCTTTAAGAAGAGCGAAAATAATCTTTTCCCGACTGGAAAAATCATGAACAAAAAAATAACCCTCTAGCACATTTAACTATTTATCAATGGCATCTACGTCTATTTGACCCTCGAATATGGGGATTTCAAAATTAACTTGTACCTTAAATGGTGTGGCGTTTTCAGAGTTGTTGTTGGAAGCCGATGTGTCACCCTTGGGTAGCCGCTGAAGGATTTGGGAAAAGTTGTCCATCATCGCATTCCTTTGTTGCTCGAGGGCTTCTTCGATTAAGATTTTGATAGGATCTCCTACCCCCTCATCTTTCTTTCATCCGCATGGGAGGCCGTCGGGATTTGCGATGCTGGTCTTGCAAAGGTTCGACTAGTTCAAGCTCTAACTCCTTATATCCCGACCTCATTGGGGACATGCAAAGAAAAATAGAGAAGAAAAGCAGACCGCTCTAATACCACTAATCCAAATTTAAATAGCAACGCAATAAAATACAGAGATAACCATAAATACATATACACAGTGGAAATAATACTTCATTTCATTACTGTAAAAAACTGAAATATGCTTACAAATAGAAATGGAAATAAACCAGCTAGGGCAATGGTAGCTTATCTCTGAGAAGAGATGTGGTGGCTACATGCCTCTCAACTGTCATAAAATGAGGCTCAAGGGCCTTTTATTATTGAACAATAAGAGAAAACCCTAAACAACCAAAATCCTAACCCGAGGAGATGTAACACCAAGAGTTTGTGGGCCCCGTTGGGGTGAGTTGGACAACCAACTTCCCGGGGTCACGAATTGGTCATATTATCTCCATTTGACGCACATGATAGCCCGTTGGAAAGATCTCTCCAAGGGCTATGAAAAAGAAAATGATTTTAGATTAAAAAATCGCTGGCAGTAGATTTCCCAAAAAACGTCGTTTAGGGCCTCAAAACGGCTCCGGAAGTTTAGGACCTGAAAAACTGCTAAAAATAGTAAACTATGCTATAATTAAGGAAACTGAAAAACTGAAAGAAGCCCTGGTGGGGATCCAAGTGGAATTAGCGGGTGGCCACCAATATCCACTTGGATCACTATGTGACTCTCACCACGTATAAAAATTAGTCCTTCCAACTTTATCCATCTTTCTAACTCATGATTAGATTATCTTTGTTAAATTCATATATGATTTGGGGACCTTTTCTTTGGCCAAAATATCACATCTAGATAAAAAGGGTACTTGTCTCATTTTCCAGCCACATACGTGACAAGAAATCAATCATACAAGCCATCATTTTCACAAAGTTTTTTATTTTCCCCATTTATCAATTTAGTGATATTTAAAGTGGTGATATTGTGAAGCATGTCCATTGGAAAGGATGAGCCTTAGTTTGGTTATGTTAGGTATCCATATGTAGCATTGTTTTCCTTTATGTGACTGTCAAAAAATGGGATGGAAAATTAGTAGCACTCTAGAGGCTAGTTGCTACTTCATATTATTCATCTCCATATTGATAAGCCATCTCCACACACATTATAATTAGGTATTTCATATATTTGTAAGGGAGAGATTAAATATGGTATTAGTGACAAGATCCGTGAATCCCACCTTTGGTCCATATGGCAGAAACCTAGAGAAACACTTTTTCTAAAGCTCTAGCACTACTTTATTTCCTCAAGAACAATTTAGAGTCTACTTCCATCGACATAAATAAAAATAAAAATATTGAAAACATCATTAAAAATTGGCCCAATGGAAACATTAAAAATATCTGCTTTTACTATAGTCAATCCCACTAACATATTGGGGTTGATCCCTTTTTATACCATTAGCAAGGTAGTTGTGATATCATTACAATTGATCTAATTATCATATTAACATTCACATATAAAGTATGAATTTATCACAACAAATAAGCTTTATACTGTAACATCCCCTCTCCAGGCCTATATACAATTAAAAACATTAATAAAAACATTCTTTACATGTTTCCCTTTGACAATCACTATTTGCAACTAGGGTACATCATGCTTTCTTCTAACCCTTGTAAATTTCCAACTCTAAAGTTGAATTTCCAAGTACCTAGATTCCACCTCCCATAAATATAGAATTATGAGTCTCTCAAAGTATTGAAAAATCATCCAACTACTCCAATAAGTTATACCATTTTTGTTTTGCCGAAAATCAGGGTAGGTCCATCCAAAGGTACCACACCACTCGTCCAACTAATCTTAGCCTTACCCTGAGAGGGTCGAGGAGAATTAAACCTATGACCTCCCCATGTCAAAGTGATTTATGAATGGGACCTCGACCAATTGAATTAACCCTAGGGGTTGCTCCAACAAGTTATATCATAACCCTTATAATGGTATAATTCCCAATATTCACAAACTCCCAAGATATCTGGAAGGTCATCTATATTAATATTTACCTATATTATATCCCTTATCATGTTTAAAGTTTAGAACCCTCAAAACATGAAAAATTTATTTGTTTCATTTTCATATTAAAAAAAAGGAAATTTACCAAATCCCGAGCCCTGAATATTCTCATGCTACCAAGATGTGTGTCTGAATAGGTGGTTGATGATCGTTACTAGAGTATAATGATGACGTGTCACTGCCAATAATTCTATTGATTAACAAATTAACATTTCCATTTACTCTTTCCATCTTCTCCAAGAGTTAAGTCATGTTGATGACAAGGTCCTATTGAGTTCTTGCTCTATTATGAGAACCATACCCATGAGGGTTTTAACATGATAGTACAACTTAACCATATTCATGTAAGAAAATTCTTGGGTCTTGGTAGAATTTCCAACATCGAGAATCCAATCTCTAGTCTTCCTCTCCACATGAAAGCTAGGAACAAGTTTACGAGCACGCCTAACTTGATCTTCAATTTTTGAAATATTCTTTTGGATGATTTCAGTAGCTATGCTTCTATACTACTCCATAGTGGCTCACGCATAGGCTTAGGAGTGTACCATGCAGTGTGGGGGAATTGGAAATATGAGAATAAAAGAGGGAACTAGGCCTTCCTTATAATCTCGTCTTGTGGGGTAAACCAAACAATGACAAAACATGATAGAGGAGGGAGAAAAATGTGGGGATGCTTGTAAGGGATGAGGTGAGAAGAGGGAGAAAATCAGGAGAAAAGGGTGTAGGGTCAAGAAGCATGACATAATAATATAATATAAATTATGATAGTTGGCAAGGAAGGTGAGGCCATCTCACAAGGAAGTAATTGAGAGAAAACCCCCAAGAGAATAGGGCCGAGGATGGGGATAGAAATCCATAACTTGTTATAGAAAACTAGAGAAAATAGAGAAAACATAAAATGATGCCAATATTGAAAGGAATTACAAGGGAATATAAAGAAGAGGTCAAACCTAAGTAATATAGATCTTGTTGGCATGCAAGATTCTGATAGACTGGGGATTTTCTATGCAGTGACCAACGAAAACCTGCTCAACATTGGCCCTTTTGGCAATACCCATAGGGTGGGTGAAGTTTCACCTGAGATGCTAATGGGTGACTGTCAGAACCAAGTTTCTGTAGTATGACAAGATTATGCACAACATAGTGATGTCAAGCCCCTCAACTCACCAGTCAATGCACAAGTCACAAATGACAAAACATAGAGGGTTAAAATGACTTACACCTTCAACCATTAGGGATGACACTAACAAACAGATTCTAGTCTTTACAAAGACATGAAAATATCTAAAGGCATTACCATGTTTATAAATAACCAAACCATTCAAAACATTCATGAATATTTAGGGCTGCAACAGAGCATTAAATGAATAATATCCTGATATGCCATAAAAAAACACATACATTCAAACCTTAACTTAGATTACGAGGAGAAACCCAACCATCCATCATACTATATTATTATATAACAAAAAATCACCATGCATTATAGTGCAACAATTACACAACCAGGCTCACCAAGCATCAAACTCTACACAATGTATAAAACAAGAAAAGCATCTATAATGCAAAACCAACCCCACCCACACACACACACACACACACACATATGAAATTTACATCAAGGTTACATCACACTTAAAAACTCAACCATCTTCCAATTAATTTTAGACCACTACTTTTAGTTTGAATCACATTCTCCTTCACATTTTTATCTTATGTTGATCTTCAAATGCCCAGTAATGTTGTAGTTTCTTTTAAATTCTTCGATGTTAAGAGACCTCTCAAAATTTGAGCTTGAACTGTCACATTTCCATCTTTGAAGAACTTATTAATAATGAGCTTAACATGATATCATATAACATGGTAATCTTTTGTATCTCCATATGTTCCAGTGTTAACATTTTCTAACATCTCAATATTAATATTGATTTCATCTATACATATGAGAATTTAATGTAAATGAGTATAAATACATTAAATTAAAAAAATATAGAATGAAATTGAAACAAGTAAATATGTATAATTTCAATAATACATGACATATATACATACCTATAGGTGGTTCAACTTGTTTACTTGAATCTCTTTCAACATCTTCAAAATCATCAATGACTTGTTCATTTCTTCTTCACTTTGTCTTTCAACATTTTTAATCTCATCATCAATGTTATGAGGAAAATTTCTCTTTGTTTACATTGCAAGATATTTTTCAAATTAGTTCATAAAATAAAAATTAAATTTCACAATACACTATTAAATTTTAAATATCATTTATAATATGTACATTTACGTACCTGGTTCAACTTCTTGTTCAGATTGATTTTCCCCTTCAATATTTAAGTGTTCTTCTTTCTTTATTTTGTAATAGTTTCTTGAGTATTCTCTACAAGCCTCACTGTCTCTAATTGGATAATATTTTCTCTTGCAATTTCTTTGATTCCTCATGATAATTCTATTTATATAGATTTTTAAAAAATTAATGAAAATTTTATATTAAAAATAATTTCAAAGCAAAAAAATTATAATTTAAAAAGAAATTGAAAATAATTATAATCATGGAGAAGAAAATGCACAATAGACATTTCATTTAAAAGAAAACTTTGAAAAAACTTTAATAATAAAACCTTAAAAAATCTTACTTATGTTATCCACAATCTGATTTACTTATTCAAGAAATTTGCTACTAAAAAAAGTTTGCTATCTAAAAGTTAGCCCAAACTTAAGTTCAATATCCAAAAAGTAGATCCAATTTTTTTTCTAGATCCATTTAGCATATAAATGAAAACTATGTCTTCTACTTCAACCTTATTAATCCTCAAAAATAAGTCAACAATCAGCCCTACTCAATAAAAATATCATCAAGCCAAACCCTAATAGTAACACTCAACTTAATAGATTTAGTGGTAAACCCTTGTGATTGGAAACATTAATAACCCTAAATAATAATTTGATCTAGCAATATAATGACAAACTAACACTCGATATGCATCCTAAATATTCATACAACTAAACCTTAAATCGAGAGTTTTGACAAGTTCAGCTTAAACCAACAATTCACCATTCTTCAATAAGAAACTCAACGAAATATATGGAAATTATTCTTTTTGTAAAGATAGTTACATATAGAAATATGATATCCATAATATTATTTACCTATTCAAGAAATTTGTTATTGAAAACGTTTACTTTCAAAATCCAGCCCAAAAATATTTATTATCCAAAAGTTAGATCCAAAGAAGTCTGTTATTCAAAAACAACATATATTAAGGGATGTGAGTGAGAAAATGATGTTTTGAGCGAGTTCATTTATAG
>Ga0115851_102201_pt1 | contig 10281 bp, 10 predicted proteins | sample InSIn2gowninarea_FD_83865 | JGI IMG/M metagenome (GOLD analysis project Ga0115851, IMG submission 83865)
GGTGTTAGAATATCCTCAAATGTTAGTATACCACCCGATAATTACTCACTCACACTTTATTATGTGTTGTATATTAATGTTGGTTAGCCAAAATGTTTTCAAGAAGAAATGAAAATGGAAACCAAGAAGAGATGGGAGCTTAACATGGACAAGGAAATGGAATCCTTAATGTAAATCTAAACTTGGTGTTTGGTTAAATTACCTATAGGTAAAAAAATATTTAAATAAAAAATGGGTATATAGGGTGAAGGAGAAGGTAGGAGCCCAAAAGTGGTAAAAGTAAAGGCTTATGGAAAAAATATTTGCACAAATGAAAGATATATATTTTGAAGAGATTTTTTTCAATTGTTTAAAATGACTTCTATTAGGACTATTTTGAGTGTAGTGACTGTATAGGGCTTATATATTCAACAATTAGATGTTAAGATAGCTTTTCTACATGGTGACTTGGAAGACAAAATCTACATGTATTAGCCAAAAGGATATGAGGTCAAGCAGAAGGAAGATTTTGTTTATAAATTGAAGAAGAGATTGTATGGTATTAAGAAATATCCAAGGAAATGGTACTTAAACTTTGACAAATTTATGGGTGATCAAAAGTTTAAGAGATGTCAATCTAACCATTATGTTTATTTCAAAAAAATAGATAATGCAAATTTTCTTATACTTTGGTTCTTTATAGATGACATACTTATTTTAATATCTAACAAATAGTATATAGATATTCTAAAGAAAAGGTTGGATAGTTTTTTTTCCATGAAGGATTTGGGAGACACAAAATAAATGCTTAGTATGAGTGATTCGAATTGGATCATGTTTCAGGTTGTCTTTTTAGGAGAAATACTCAATCCAGAGGTATATGTGCTTGCATATAGACCGAAGATGAAAATTTAGATTTGTTTGGTATTCAGTTTTAGGAAACCAACGATGTATAAATTACTAATTTTAGGCCATTAACTGTGTGCACATTAATGAGTCAACAGGGGAATTTGAAGAGATAGTGAAATTTTGGGAGACTGAGTGGTTCAAGTTCCTTGGCCAATGTTTCAGAGAGTTTTGGAGGCTTATTTAATGGCATATCTCATTCTTGATTCTCATTAGAGAGGATTGTAGAGTTTTGGGACTTTAGAATTGTAATAGTTTGAAGGAAGACCAAGTCATTCTAGAATTGTTATAGTTTTAAGATTATTTCTTCTTACTATAGGAAATTATAGTAATTATAGGAGATTGTATTTCCATTATGTTGATGGCATATATCTATGCATATAATATTGTAATGTCCATATAAAATGAGAAGAGAAGGCTCCAATTCCATGCCAAATTAGCCCACATTGGGTGAACCTAGGTAAACCATTGTGTTGATCTTGTTATGTGTTTGAGATTGCTAGTTTATGATTTAAATTGTGCAATTTTCAAATTTATATGCAATTTGTATGATCTTATAATGTTGAATGTATTTTCATTCGAATCTAGAAGTGAGGATCTGAGTATACTATAAGAATTTGGTGATTATATATCACATGGTATTAGAGCTTGTGTGCACAAAATTTGGGGCCAAAAGTTTAGGTATTTCAAGCTACTAGTGTACCTTTTGATGTTTTAGAGGAGATATCAAAGACCAAACTTGATTCCAAAGGATCTTGAGATTGGTCGAAAGGGTAGAGTGACTAAAATGGATAATACGAAAGGAAAGCATTCTATTGTTCATACCATGATGGATGCCAATTTTGAAAGAAGGTTTTTGGAAATGGAGAATCATTTGGCTCATTTGGCTAAGTTGTTGGCTTTTGGAGTAATGCAAATCTGAATCAAAGATATTATGATGTAGTTGGGAGTAATGCAAGTCAAGTTCCATTCAAGGTGGAGGAAAAAGTGGAAATTCCTAGTTTTGGAGGAGAGGTTCATGCGGAAAAGGTGAACATCTGCTTGAAATAATTGGAGGTTTATATCCAAATTTATGGTGTTGTAAATGATGTTGATAAAATCTCTTTTGCTAGAGTAAAGATGAGTGGACATGATTTAGTTTGGTGGGAAAGCCATGTAGAAAATCTTAATCATGAACACTTATTAGAAATATCTCTTGGAATGAATTTAAGGAGTTGTTAGGAGATCAATTCTATCCATTAGGAAATCACAATAAATAATTGATGAAATGATAGTTATTTAGACAACAAAGAGGGAAAAATGTTCAAGAATAAACTACAAAATTTAGGAAACAAGCTACTTTTCTTGGGGTTTCACTAAAAGATCATCAAAATGTAATGAAATAAATTGGAGGTTTACATAGTCATTTTCAAAAGACTATCATGTTGTTTAATCCTACTAATCTTGATCAAGTGTGTATGCAAGGCAATACTTAGAGGAGGATGGTAAAGCAAGGAGAAAATATGATGAATCCAAGAAGGATTCTAATTCAAGGGGAGGACAAGAGAAAGGTAAATCTCAAGATAAAGGCAAAAGTAAGTAAGAAATTAAGATCACTAATATTTCAAAGAATGAGGGTGATGGTAGACATTGTTCATTGTGATAAAGATGGTCATGTTGATGATAAATGTTGGAAATTACATCTACAATTATGTCCATATAAGCATAAGAATAAGTAGAGACTAATGCTATGGTTCTTAGATGTGATGATATTGGGGGTAGTTCAGATATTGATGAGATAGTAAATTGTTCAACCATTTGAAAGGTTGAAGAACATCAAGACATTGAAGAAAAAAGGATTAAATTATTCCACCTCAAAATCCACATTAAGAAAACCAAAGTATATTGCATTATTCATCTGGGTTCTCAAGAAAATTTGATTTCAGAGACTATGTTAAGTAATTTTAGATTGGAAACTTTCAACCATCCAAATCCATATCCTTTGGGTTGGGTGCATTGCAATGCTAGTTTGAAAGTTAATAAACAATGTAAGTTGAAATTTTTTATTTATGCAAAGTACATTAATGAAGTTGTGGTTGATGTTATTCCTTTAGATATTTGTGGTGTTATTCTTTGTAACACTTATATGTGGGATAGAGATGGTATCTATTACAAAATATTGAAAAAATTATAGTTGATGAAAGGTGGAAAGATATTTTTAGTAAGTGCAAATAAAAGTAGGAAAAATATACCTTTGGTCCTTACCAATAAAGTAAAACATCTCTTGAATGCTTCTAAATTTTTTTTTCTAATTATGGTAAAAATAAGAGCCTCGGGTGAGGTGAATCTCATGATATCAATGGTGTGCAATACTGATTGTAGGTCATTAGCGGCATGCAAAAGAGAGGAATAGATGTAGGATTTGATTTTGGAGTTTACTAATTTATTTGCATAGCTATAGGGATTACCTCCTATGTAGGATATACAACATGATATTTAGTTATTACCTAATGCTTCATTGCCCAACATAGCTTTGTATCGGCAATTAGTTTTGTAGCAAGGGGAGATAAGGAGATAGATTTAGGAGTTGGTTGATCAAGTTATGATTAGAATAAGTACAACTCCATGTGGATCACCTATTATTTTGGCTCCCAAGAAGGATAAAACTTGCAGAATGTGCATTGACTATAGTTCACTAAATAAAATCACCATCAAAAATCATTTTCCTTTTCCTCGGATAGATGATCTTTTGGATCAGTTGCAAGGGGAAAGATTCTTCATAAAATTGAACTTGAGGAGTGCATATCACCAAGTTAGAATCAAGGAGGAGGAAATTTGGAAGACTACTTTCAAGATAAGACAAGGCCTATTTGAGTGGTTTATTTTTTCATTTGGTTTATGCAATGCACCAGCCACTTTTATGAGGGTTATGAATGACATTCTTCATCCATTTATTGATTTTTTTGTTGTTGTATACTTGGATGATATTCTTATTTATAGTTCTACTTGGGAAGAACATGTTGTACATATTATACAAGTGTTTCAAACTTTGCATAGGGAGAATTTGTTATTGAAACATTCAAAATGTGAGTTTGGCAAAGAGTCTTTGGTGTATTTGCACCATCTTATTGGTCATGGAAAACTTAAGATAGATCATAGTAAAGTAAGTGCTATATAAGATTGGCCAAAGCCATCTAATGTAATTGAAGTGAGGAGTTTCTTAGGTGCTTTCCAAAATTTGAAAATTTTTATTGTTGATTTTTCTCATATTGCTTCACCTTTACATGATGTAACTGATAAGAGGCAAGTTTTCCAATGGGGAAAACAACAACAAACATATTTTGACACTTTGAAGCAAAAGCTTATTATTGCACCTATGCTAGCACTTCCTAATTTGTAGAATCCATTTGAAGTGGAGAATGATGCAAGTGACTATGCCATGGGAGCCATTTTGTTACAAGAAGGTAAACCAATTTGCTATCATTCTAAAAAATTTAGTGGGGATATTTTGAAGTATCCTACTTATGATAAGGAAATGTATGCATTGGTTCAAGTTGTTAAAAAGTGAAAACATTACTAAATGAGAAACAAAATAAGCATTCATACTAATCATAAACCATTAAAGTATTTACAAACTCAATCAAAATTGCAAAAAACTAAACACTATAGATGGATGAGTTTTTTGCAATAATTTCATATAGTGATCAAGTATAAGAAAGGAACACAGAATAAGGTTACTGACATGCTTTCTAGACCACTTGTAACTATAGATTCCATGTCATAAATAGAATGTACTACTGATTTAAGGTTGTTAGCAGTATGTAAACTAATTCCAATGAGTTCCCTCTCATTCCTAAAATTTATTCCTTTTTTGTTTGAGTCATTTTCAAAGGCATATGTGTAGGATCCAGACTTTGGAGAGGTGTATGAGCAGTTGTCTTCATTTAGGTCCAAGTATGAGGCTTTGGATGAATTTCATCTGTAAAATGGATTTTCTTATCATTTTGATGCATTATGTGTACATGTAGGTGAAATAATTGGACTAATTAGAGAAGCACATACTTCAAATATTGCAATACATTTTGGGGTTGGAAAGTGATTGCACAATTTGCAAAGGTATGTATATCAGTCAAAGATACAAGATCAAGTTGCCAAGTACATAAGGGGATGTTCTTTATGTTGCACTAGTAAGCTAAGTAATAGGAAATTGGGTTTGTATCAGCCACTTCCAGTAACTTCATGTCCATGGGAGTGTACATCAATGGATTTTGTGGGAGGATTGCCTATGACTAAGAAGGTTCATGACTATTTATTTGTTGTTGTGGATAGATTTAGCAAGATGTATGTTTTGATTTTGTGTAAAAAGACTTTAATAGGAAAATATGTTGTAAATTTATTCTTTTATCATGTTTGGGTTCATTTTGGAATTCCTATTTCCATTATTTCAAATAGAGAGAGAAGATTTTTGGGCAAGTTTTGGACATGTTTATGGGAAAATATTGATACAAGGTTGAAGAGGAGTACTGCCTTTCATCCTCAAATGGATGGAAACACCAAGGTGGTGAATAGGATAGTAGTTCAACTCTTGAGGGTTATTTTGGTAAGCATCCTAATTCTTGGAATGAACATCTTGAATATATCCAGCATTCATACAATAGGGAAATTCATTCTTCCATTAGGAAGAGTATTTTTGAGACTTGTTTTGGATATTTACCACCTTCACCTTTTGATTCTATGTTTGGGAAGTAAAGGGATGAAGAGTATTCACTTGAGAAAGAGGAAAAATAAATTGAAAATTTTGTTGAAAAGATTAGGCAAGTTCATTTCAAATTCCAAGAGCAACTTGAGACAAGCCAAGCCAAGTACAAGATGAGACATGAAAAATATAGAGTTGACCATAAGTTTCATGTGGGAGATCATGGTTGGTTGCAAATTAGTAAGGAGAGGTTGCAAGGACCATCCAAGAAGTTGAAAACCATTAGGTATGGACCATTTGAGATTGTGGATCAAGTAAGTGAGAATGCATTTAGATTGAATCTACCATAAAAAATGAGCATTTATTTAGTTGTAAATGTTGAACATTGAAATTGTATGAGCCATATATATTGATTGAATATGAAGTAGGTTTAGATCATATTTTGCCATCTCTTGATGACTTAGCTCCTAATACTATGGATGAACTCAAGGAGGATTCCATATTGCAAAATAAGATTGGTGCTACAAGAAGAGATGATACAGAGCTATACTTGGTTGGATTGAAAGGACAAAAGCCTAATAAAACCAAGTGGATGGATAGGTCTAGAGTTGCAAAGTTGTATCCTCATCTATGCATTTGTGGGACCAAATACTTCTCCATTGGGTAGGTGTGATCTGAATTGGATCATGTGTTAGGTTATCTTTTCAAGAGAAATACTCAATTCACAGGTATATGTGCTTGGAGATAGATCGAAGATTGAAATCTAGAGCCATTTTGCATTCCATTTTAGGCTACCAATGATATGCAAATTATTGATTTTAAATCGTTAACAGTATGCACATTTATGACTTAGCAGGGGCATTTGAAGAGATAGTGTTATTTTAAGAGAATGAGCAGTTCAGGTTCCATGGATAACATTTTAGAGTGTTCTAGAGGCTTATTTAATGGCGTACATTGTTCTTGATTCTCATTAGAGAGGATTGTAGAGTTTTGGGATTTTAGAAATTTAATAGTTTGAAGGAAGACCAAGAGTCATTCCATAATTGTTGTAGTTATGGGATTATTTCTTCTTGTTGTAGGATATTGTAGTAATTGTAGGAGATTGTATTGCCATTGTGTTGATGGTATTTCTCTATGCATATAATATTGTAATGTCCATAAAAAATGAGAAGAGAAGGCTCTAATTCCATGTTGGATTAGCCCACATTAGGTGAATCAGGGTAAATCATTGTGTTGATCTTGTTATGTGTTTGAAATTTCCTATTTTGTGATTTACATTATGCAATTTTCAAATTTATATGCAATTTGTATGATCTCATAATGGTGAATGTATTTTCGTTCGAATATGTAAGTGAGGATTTGAGTATGGTATAAGCATACAGTGATTATTTATCAATGACAATAACAAGAGATGGAAAAAAGCATATACCAAAGTTGTTTCAAGGTGAGTACATAAAAAAGGTGTTAAAGAGGTTCAACATGAAAGATGTAAAAGTTGTTACTACACATTTATCCAAATATTTCAAAGTTACAAAGGATTTGTGTCTCAAAATACAAGATGAATAAAAGTGCATAGGTAAGGTTCCTTACACTTCACCAATTAGGATTTTGATTTCTGTTATGGTTTACACAAGATTAGTTATAGAACAAGTAGAGGGATTTATGAGCAATTTTATGAAAAATCCAAGTAGAGGACATTGGGAAGAAGTGAAATGGATTCTCAAGTATGTAAGAGGTACTACTCACTCTTTGAATTTTGGATGTTCTAACACTAGCTTTCAATATTATGTGGTTTCAAATATGTAAGGTAATGTTTATGGTGGAAGAAGCATAATAGGGTATATCTTTACTATACGTGGAACAATAGTTACTTGGATTTCCAAACTACGATAGTAGTTTCTCTATCAACCAGCAAGGTTGAGTACGTGATTTCTACAAACTATAGCAAAGAGATTATATAGTTTTCAAGGTTGATGGAAGAATTACATAAGGAGAAAGAGGATAGTAGATTATCGATATATAGCCAAATTATTATTCATCTTACTAAGAACTCAACTTTTCACTCAAGGAAAAAGTATATCCAACTCATATATCACTTCATAAGATCAGTATTAGAGGATGATTCATTGAAGTTGGGTAAGATACATAAAAGTTAAAATCCTACTAATATTCTTACCAAGATTGTAAAAGGGGAGAAGTTAACATTTTTCTTAATTCCAGTTGGTCTTAAGAAATAAATACCAAGATGAGAATATTTCATTCTAAGATTCTACGATGTTATAATGGAGTTGATATCTAAGTAGGATATTCTTAATAATGGATCCTTATTTATTGGTTAACTATAACAATTTAGCTCTTTATCTCATAGTTAGCATAGTACCAATATATAGGATCAATTAGTAGTAAAGTATAAATTTATAGGTTCAATTGATATATAAAATACCAATCACACCAATTTGTAGGCTGATCATAATATTTATTGTAGTCAACCTAGTGATAGCTAATCACAATAACCCAATCAGTCTAAACATGGTAAATCATACATTAGAGATGCAAGAACTCTATTTTGGGTCACAAAATTTGGTATTCAGCTATTCTACGTAAACTTGATGTTGCATTAGGTAAAGAATTCCATAATTATAAAATTAGTCCAGTAAAGTAGTATAAAAATAGAATTTTATAAATCTATAAATATATATAAGATATTTGTATAATTAATTTGTAATAAAGATATATTTTGAGAGAGATTGTTGTAGTGAATATTCCTTGTAATAAAAAAAGAGGAAGGTACAATAGGATTTGATTGTAGGCTTTATCCCTTTCTTACTTGGACTAAATTAATCAAAAGACTAGATATTATCTATGGATGTAGCCTATACTGGGTGAACCATGTCACATGTTTGTCTCTTTTTTTTTACATGATTGATTTACTTGTTTAATTATTTTGTAAAGTAGTATAAGTGTACTTTGCTTAACTATATTTCTATATAGTGAATCCTAATACTTTTATGTATAATCAACCTTTTAATAGGGTATTAGTGGATAATACATAAGCAATAAATATCATATCTTCAATGGATTTGTAAAAGTTAAATATTCCTTTCACATATCTCAATGCATCAACTCTTAATAGTTGAGCTTTCAAAACTGCATTGCATTCTACTTTGGGAACTATCAATATATAACTCAAAGTAGGAGTAAAGATAATCCCAACAATTTATCATGTGGTTGAAGGAGTTATGTAATATAATATTTTTTTAGGATGCTCTTGGATTAGAAATATGGAATGTGTTCCTTCTAATATGCATGGATTTTTGAAGTATATTAATGAGGATGTAGTAGATTATATTTTTATGTATTTTAATCCTTATAGTCATTGAAACTCTATCAATATACCTTAAGACATTCAAATACCTTCTACACATCTTCTTCTATTCATTATTCTTATTAATAATAATGCAAATCAATGTTAAACAAAATTACAAGAAATCTCATAATCATATCAAAATCAAGATCATTCATCTATTACAAAAGCTTCAATATCACAAACATTACCATGTAATGTGGATATCCCTCCACCATTAAATCCACCAGGAAAATTAGTCATAATAATATCAGCATCATCTAGTACTACCTCATCCTCTCTTCAATCATAAGAAAGTAAACCCCAACTATGGATAACCAGATATGGCGACCCCTCTAAACATAAAGAGGGATAAAGGTTGAATCACAAATTCTTATGCTAGAGTTTATCTTGTGAAAAATGATGGAGAGATGCTATTGATTTCTAGACCTACAAAGAAATAAATGTTAATGGGGGCCTCAATACTCTAGTCCCATAATATCCTAGAATGTGGTCAAAGAGAGGTGTTAAGCCTCCTTGATGGAATGTATACCCCCTATTCGATAATTAAATGGGCATTAGAAAGAAATAAAATGCTTACAATGCAAAAAGATATGCTTATGCTATGCTAAGACAATGATAAAATGATAAACATGAGCTAAACTATTATGAATCTAGCCACAACATACTACATGATCACATAAATGCATAGAAATACTATATACAAAGGATACAAGTACTCTAATGACCCCAAGATAGATCCTAATGGTCTCCAACACCTACAAGGAAGCTTAAAATATGTTATGGGGTGTACTCAAGGTGATTAGAGCTTGGGATAGTGCTCAAGGATTTGGATAAGCAATTAAGGAAGGATCGTAATAGGTAGAAGTCGAAAGGATCTAAATGGCCAAGAGAGGGAAAATAGATTTCAAATTTGACTTTATAAATTAGGAATTGAATTGGTAGGCTAATTAGTAAGCTAATTGATTGATCAACCAAGGAAACTTGTATACCATTTTTTACCTCACATATAAGGTCAAAAATAGCTATGATGGAATGATTGGGTGAAACCATCAAGATGCAAAATGATCGAGGGTGAGAGGTGATTTTGATGTACTTAGAGATCCCCCCTTTTCATATGAGTTTCATGAGAGGTAGAACTCAAATCAAAAGCTACAACATAAAATTATGATGATGAATGATCAAAGATGAATGATGATTGATCAATCATATATTGATAGTGATTATTAATTATCAATGATTAATGATATTTTATTGACATAGAGGGTATGCATAGTTATGCAAACCTACCACATGCTAAGGGTAACATGTTAGATGATCTCAAATGACATGGTCAATGCAAAGGTGAAAAAGTAAA
>Ga0115851_102204_pt1 | contig 10275 bp, 4 predicted proteins | sample InSIn2gowninarea_FD_83865 | JGI IMG/M metagenome (GOLD analysis project Ga0115851, IMG submission 83865)
ACAGGTGTCATGGTTTTAGAGAAATGTCAAGAATACCGTTGCCTCAGGAGAATCAAAGGCACCTCTGAAGTGACCTTGGGAAATTCAAGTTTTCTCCTAGTCTGGTTGGTCAAATGACTTGCTTGATGGGTAAAATGATAACTAGACACAAATATCTTTCCAATGAGCTATCATGAGCTCAATTTGGGGTTGAGGAAGGCATTCAAAAGTTGACTGCAACAGCACTCTTCCTTGAGGCAGCCTCATTTGGCACTTTTTGACCAGTCTTGGGAGATTTGATTTTTTACAGGTCAAATCAACTCCAAATTGAAAAATTCCAGTTGGGTTGAAAAGTAGACTCAAAGACCTTTCCAACGAGCTATCCTTCTCCCAATTCTAACACCGCGAAGGCCTCCAAAAGCCTCCTGCAAAAGCGCGACCTGTTGAGAACCCTTCTGCAGTTCAGAATTTCAACTGGCGCGACCCGTTGGGAGGGGCGCGACCCGTTGAGCTGTAAGCTGCAAAACCACCTCAAAATCACTCAAATCTTCTTCAAACTTGCAAATTGGGTTGAGGTAGGCTCTCTACAATGGTTTTCATAGTTGATGATGGATGATTGACCTCCATACCTGTTTTTAAACCTCCAAATGAAATTTGCTAGGGTTTTATGTGGTTTCCCTTTGCAAACTGTTTTTCCCCTTCCCTTATTACTCACAAGTCCATTTTCACCCATTTTCCCATGTCATGTTGAAAATAAAAGTGCAGGCCCTCCCTTCTCCCTAGTCACCAAAAAATGAAAAACCCTACCCCCTCCTAAAACAGCAAAAATGTAAACCCTAGTTGGCTTCACTATAAGCATATTGTTTACAAGAAAAGTTGATGAAATTGTAAAGGTCTTTGTGGACAAACTTCCAAAAACAATCCCCATGATATTCCCTCTGTCCATACATGTATTTCCCTTATTTCCCTTAATTCATTGTTTATACATGTATCCTCTAAAGTATAGTGAACATGTTAAAAATTCCCATATCCCAACTGTAGGAGGCCTGGTGACTTATTGCCCAAGGAGAGAGAGTCTATGCTCATCCGGGTGAATGCACACTTGGAGAAGCTGTTGGCGAAGGCCAACCAAGACAAGAGGCTGCTGAGGAATATGAAAAACCACTATTGGGCCAGAATGCATGTTCGCAAGGCGAAAATGAAAATGTTCCAAAGGAGGTTGACCGAGGCCCTCAAGAGGAAGAAGAAGACCAACCCACTCCGCATCTTGGCCGAGGCTTCTCTCACTCATCATGGCACCCACTAGCCTCTTCACAGCACCAAGCACAAAATTTTTTGGAAGTTTTGGCTCATTTTTGGCATTTTTGGGAAATTTACAGGTTTTGGCTCCTCAACGGGTCTCACCCCCGGTGAGACCCTTCATCATGGCAACTCAGTTTGGCAAAAACTCAGCATTTTTGGATTTTTCATGCAAAGTTACACATGCCTATGGATGGACTTGAATTTTTACGGGGTTTTGAGCCTCCAAAAGGTCAAAATACATGCAAAATTTGACTTTCTGCCCCTTTTTTGAGTTGCAGGAAGCTGTCTTGGGATAATTGAGTTTTGACAGGTCAAATCAACTCCAAATTGAAAAATTCGAATTGGGTTGGAAAGTAGACTCGCAGACCTTTCCAACGAGCTATCTTGCACCTGATTTGGACACCGGGAAGTGCCTCAAACAGGCCTGCAAAGGGGCGCGACCCGTTGAGCCAGGGGGGCGACCCGTTGAGGAAACTTTGTCAGAATGCACAGTTCGGCCAGAAAATCACTGTTTTCACCTAGTTTGACTTTTTGGGGTTCTAGATGATGGATATTTATGTAATTATCATGACTCAAATACACTTTTACTCTTCTTTAACACTTCTAGAAGTTTCATGGATGTAAATGGTAAATATTTAATGTATGGATGGGTTTCCTAACTTTTAGAGGCAAGTTGTTTTGACTGCCTATTATCTAGTGCTTAGTTTAGAAGTAGTTCAAACAGCTCCTAGGAAGGTGAGCTCGACCCCTAGAGGTGGGGAAAGAGGTTAGATCATCTATATTATGCACTCTTTTGCCCATTTTCATGGTTGGACTCTTGAGGGAGAAGCTATCATTGTATTATTTCACTTGTATCTCTGCAATTTTTGGCTAAGGAAGACCAGGGTTTTGCAGTCCTTTTTGGGATTCTTGTGGTTTCATGTATTGATGGAGTGCTTCTTAATGTTCTTGTAAGTGTGTTATGTGATTCATCTCCTCTCTTTCCTTCTGCATATTAAACAAATGAAGTGTTAAAGTAAGAATTCATGCTTGCCATGCTCTGCTTTTAAATTTGTTTAATTTCTATGTTTTCGATTGTTTAAGGAGAATTCAAAGTAGTATTTGCTCTCCTTAACTCCTCACCGGTCTTTTCCATCCACTCACCTCAATCAAAGGCATCAATACAGTCTCCTACCTCGCCCCAAAGAACCCCCTGCAGAAACTGTGTCCAATCCCCGCACCGAAAGGTGCCATCTCCTCAATTTGCCACCAAAAAACCCCAAAAACCCCAAATCAACCCTTTTGATCAGTTTACTAGCCTAAAATCAGTGTTACCCTATTGGTCATCTCATCCATTGAAGATTTTACCGAGATTGACCGGAGAGAGCCTTCTCCTGCCCCGTAGGGCTAGCTACGGGGCTAAATGGTTTGATGTTGCCTTGAGGTTTACCTTTCTCAGCCTGAGGTGAAATTTCAAGCGCTAACATACTGGCGACCATACTGGGGAGAACAAACTAATCGTTTGCTCATTGACGTGTTATTTCATAAGTCTTAGACGGAGTCTGAAGATACGCCAGGTAGCCTTCGAAAACGCTCTTGTTTTACATCAGCGTTAGTAGATAAACGCTGCTTCAGTCGATCTCCGTGAGCTTGTGAATATAGCACTTCATTGGCAATTCACCCCGGCACATGTATCAAGTTCAGATCTGATTGTTGATGGTGAACAACGATCAGACACTGGCAAGGCTGAAATCATTCACTTGGCGACTCTAAATCATTTTCGAGATCAGATCCAAAGACTCCACTGGAGGATGATCCCGACCAGCAGAAACATGAAAGGAGAATATGGCAAGATCAGGTACTCAAGTTGGAATTTCATCCGAGACATTTTGTTCTTTGTCATAAATTATTTCTTCTCTTTTCCCGAGAATGTCAAGAAGGCTTTGCAAAGTATATTGTCTTTGAGAAGAGATCCTCGACCTGCAGTTGATTCTTTCCCTTTGAAGATTGTGAATACCAAAGATTTGCATGCCTTTGAGCTTGATCAAGATCCTTTTTCCGAAATTTGTGATGACCATCTTCTAATTGAGGAGCCCCAAGAGACCAAGACCGATTCTATACCTGCTGTAAATACCCCTACACCTTGTAAAATTCCAGATCGGTATAAACCTCTTGTTTTACCTTCTGTTCTTCATGCTTTCCCCAAAAATTATGATCTATACTCGCCGAGGTTTGACGGTGAATGTAAGAATGTCAACGCTGAGCAACATGTGCAGAATTTTGAGTCCTTTATTGATCTTTTTGAAGTTGATGAAGAAGATGTTAGTATGAGGCTTTTTGCTCTTTCTTTGCAAGCTGAAGTGAAGAGTTGGTTCAAAACCGTGCCTGATGCAAGCATCTCAGATTTACAGCAGCTTGTCAAAGTTTTTCTCGATAGGTGGATGATCGGGCAAAATCTTTTCTTGATTGTAGAAGAGTATAACCAGCTGAAAAGATTGCCAGGGGAGACGGTACAACAATTTTCGGCCAGATTTAATCAAGTTTATTATTCAATGCCAGTTGATATAAGGCCTACCCCTAGATCTGCTCTCTTGCACTATCCAAGTGCCTTTGATCCGGAAATGGAGTTTCAGCTGAGAGAAAGGGATATTGCAACACTTCACGAGATGCAAAACAGTGCAGTAAGTGTAGAGGCGCATCTGCTGATCCGACAGGCAAGGTTGAAGGAAGAAGAGATGAAAAGCATAGATCCGGAAAAATCAACATCTCTAGAGGTAAAGCTTGACATTTTGGTAAGTGCAGTGGAAGAGATGATGCAAAGAATCAACGCAAGGAATGATTATGATGTTCAATCCCACGGCTTGCTGATTGAAGAAGAACAAGTTGCTGATCCACAACATTTTGTTTCTTATCCTAGTTGTCATACATCTGATAATGATTGTTTTGTAGATCACCTTGGTGAAGAGAGAACTGTTGATATGACCTGCATGCTTGACGATGTGTTTTATACGGATGATTTGCCTCAGTTTGATGAGTATGAAGATGATTATGTTCTCCAAACAAAAGCTAATCTTACAGACAAACCATCAGCTAGTTTGTGGGAGGAAGAAGTTCATTTTCAGCAGTTTGAAAACAATGTTCAGCCATCACATATCAGCTATGACAATGATGAGGAAAGTGCAACAAATTTTGAAGTAAGTGAAGGATCTTTGCCTCTTTGTTTTGATTCGTTTCAGTTCATCAGAGATAGCTACCATGCAATCAGAAATCAAATGTCAACAAGCCATCTTGAGAGCAATGAAAATTTTGTTCAAGACTTCTCATATTCAGATTTGCAATCCATGAAAGCCATTGATTGTCAAGTTGCAGCTGAAGACTTGGAAGTGGACACACATGATTTAATGATTCAAGGTGACTCTGTACCATTTTGTTTTGAATCAATTCAGTTTTTGAAGGGTAGATTGCATAGTAAATCATTTAACGTTGAGGATGAGACAGATAACAAAATTCTTGAGCAGCATGTAGCATCAGATTTGCAGCCACCAAATGAAATTGAAGGGCAGATTATAGATGAAGTTGTGGAAGACAAAATACATGATTTGATGATGCAGGAAGACTCTATACCCTTTTGTTTCGAAGCATTTCAGTTTATAAGGCAGAATCTTCATACAATCTCTCAAGAAAAAGATGAACAGCTAGAAGGACGTCATACATTTTCAATGGATACATTGCAGCAGTCTTTTCAAGTTTTTCATGATCCAATAGCTGATGTTTTGGATGAGTTTTGCAGTCAAAATCTTTCTCCATTTACTATGTGCGAGCTTGAAACGTGTGCTGATATGAACTTGATCCGGCAGCCGGTTTCTTTGTCATTTTCAGCAGAGGTCTCATCACAAGGCTCAAATCAAAGTTTGTATTTATGGTATGAGGAAAAGAGAAGTAATCCATTGGATGAGCTAAGTTCCAGTGTGCATGAATTTCAAGATCCTTATGCAGTGTTTTTGGAGGTGGAGAGAGAATTCATATCATTCTACGGATCTGTTTCCAAGTTGTCATGGGAGTTGACTTTCAGTAGTTCTCTCTTGTTGGTTATAAGCAAGCACTTGCGGAGAATTCAAACAGCAGAAGGGGTACTTACTTGGTTGCATTGGTTGTTTCATTTCACTTGATCAGGTGATGAATGAAACTGTTAGAGTAGGTTTTGATGAATAAGCTCCACTTTGAGCATCATTTTCAGTTGGTCGATTGTGTTTAATTATCGAGTCAGTTTTCAGTTGAGTCATGAGTCCTTTATGAGTCAATTTTTAGTCTTGTTGTTAAGGTAGTTTGTGTCAGTTTTCAGTCATGCATTTCAGCTTGAGTTTTTGACTCCATTGCCCAATGGATGAAGGCACTGGTCTGCTCTCCCAGAGGTCTAAGGTTCTTGGTACCTCCAAGGAGCTACCATCCCCATTGGAGCCAATTTTAGTGTCAGTCTTTCCAGCCTTCCTCCAGTGATCAAATGTGCTCTTACATAGTGATTTTGAAGTGTCAAGGTCAAATTTTGTCATTTCAGTGAGTCTTCAAGCAAAATTTGGTCACTAGGCATTAGGTCTAGGGTTTGCTTTCACTCCTTCTAAAGTTGTCCAAATGTCAGTCTATGTCATCATTCAGCTGAGTGTATCATCATTCAGAGGGTTGTCATCGTCATATCAAGTTCCATTGGGTCATGTTACACCTTGTTCATGCTTCAGTTGCGCCTAGGCAAAGTCATTTCACTCTCCTAGGGTTTTGAAGGCAATTTCTCTTGGGCAGCCAAATCATCGGTAAAACTTGTTTCCTGATGTTCCTACACCTTCCCCTATCCTTAAAGTACCTTGTCAAACACTTCCCATCCCTTAGATCCGCCAAACTCCTCATTTTTGCACAAACCCTAGTTTCTAGCTACAACCTGGCAATTTTCTAGGTTGGGCCTGTGTTTTGCCCTTTTGGACCCCTTCCCCTCACTCAATCTCTGCGATTCTACTTTCCCCTGCTTCCTAACATCCCTCCCTACTCCCAAAAATTTCCTCAAGAATTTAGAAGCCCCTTATCCCCTTCATTTCGCTTCATTTCGACAAAATTCCTTGTTTCACACATCGGGACAAGTTTCACTCAAATGATGTTTCTGAGCAATCAAAGATGAATTTTGAAAAACTGAGAGAGGTTTTTTCTAAAAACATGCCAAGGAAGAAAAACCTCCTTCACTTTTTACACAGGTGTCATGGTTTTAGAGAAATGTCAAGAATACCGTTGCCTCAGGAGAATCAAAGGCACCTCTGAAGTGACCTTGGGAAATTCAAGTTTTCTCCTAGCCTCGTTGGTCAAATGACTTGCTTGATGGGTAAAATGATAACTAGACACAAATATATTTCCAATGAGCTATCATGAGCTCAATTTGGGGTTGAGGAAGGCATTCAAAAGTTGACTGCAACAACACTCTTCCTTGAGGCAGCCTCATTTGGCACTTTTTGACCAGTCTTGGGAGATTTGATTTTTGACAGGTCAAATCAACTCCAAATTGAAAAATTCCAGTTGGGTTGGAAATTAGACTCAAAGAACTTTCCAACGAGCTATCCTGCTCCTGATTCCGATGCCGGGAAGGCCTCCAAAAGCCTCCTGCAAAAGCGCGACCCGTTGGGAGGTGCGCGACCCGTTGAGAACCCTTCTGCAGTTCAGAATTTGAACTGGCGCGACCCGTTGGGAGGGGCACGACCCGTTGAGCTGTAAGCTGCAAAACCACCTCAAAATCACTCAAATCTTCTTCAAACTTGCAAATTGGGTTGAGGTAGGCTCTCTACAATGGTTTTCATGGTTGATGATGGATGATTGACCTCCATACCTGTTTTTAAACCTCCAAATGAAATTTGCTAGGGTTTTATGTGGTTTCCCTTTGCAAACTGTTTTTCCCCTTCCCTTATTACTCACAAGTCCATTTGCACCCATTTTCCCATGTCATGTTGAAAATAAAAGTGCAGGCCCTCCCTTCTCCCTAGTCACCAAAAAATGAAAAACCCTACCCCCTCCTAAAACAACAAAAATGTAAACCCTAGTTGGCTTCACTATAAGCATATTGTTTACAAGAAAAGTTGATGAAATTGTAAAGGTCTTTGTGGGCAAACTTCCCAAAACAATCCCCATGATATTCCCTCTGTCCATACATGTATTTCCCTTATTTCCCTTAATTCACTGTTTATACATGTATCCTCTAAAGTATAGTGAGCATGTTAAAAATTCCCATATCCCAACCGTAGGAGGCCCGGTGACTTATTGCCCAAGGAGAGAGAGTCTATGCTCATCCGGGTGAATGCACACTTGGAGAAGCTGTTGGCGAAGGCCAACTAAGACAAGAGGCTGCTGAGGAATATGAAAAACCACTATTGGGCCAGAATGCATGTTTGCAAGGCGAAAATGAAAATGTTCCAAAGGAGGTTGACCGAGGCCCTCAAGAGGAAGAAGAAGACCAACCCACTCCGCATCTTGGCCGAGACTTCCCTTACTCATCATGGCACCCACTAGCCTCTTCACAGCACCAAGCACAAATTTTTTTGGAAGTTTTGGCTCATTTTTGGCATTTTTGGGAAATTTACAGGTTTTGGCTCCTCAACAGGTCTCACCCCCGGTGAGACCCTTCATCATGGCAACTCAGTTTGGCAAAAACTCAGCATTTTTGGATTTTTCATGCAAAGTTACACATGCCTATGGATGGACTTGAGTTTTTATGGGGTTTTGAGCCTCCAAAAGGTCAAAATACATGCAAAATTTGACTTTCTGACCCTTTTTTGAGTTGCAGGAAGCTGTCTTGGGAGCATTGAGTTTTGACAGGTCAAATCAACTCCAAATTGAAAAATTCGAATTGGGTTGGAAAGTAGACTCGCAGAACTTTCCAACGAGCTATCTTGCACCTGATTTGGACACCGGGAAGTGCCTCAAACAGGCCTGAAAAGGGGCGCGACCCGTTGAGGAAACTTTGCCAGAATGCACAGTTCGGCCAGAAAATCACTGTTTTCACCTAGTTTGACTTTTTGGGGTTCTAGATGATGGATTTTTATGTAATTATCATGACTCAAAGACACTTTTACTCTTCTTTAACACTTCTAGAAGTTTCATGGATGTAAATGGTAAATATTTAATGTATGGATGGGTTTCCTAACTTTTAGAGGCAAGTTGTTTTGACTGCCTATTATCTAGTGCTTAGTTTAGAAGTAGTTCAAACAGCTCCTAGGAAGGTGAGCTCGACCCCTAGAGGTGGGGAAAGAGGTTAGATCATCTATATTATGCACTCTTTTGCCCATTTTCATGGTTGGACTCTTGAGGGAGAAGCTATCATTGTATTATTTCACTTGTATCTCTGCAATTTTTGGCTAAGGAAGACCAGGGTTTTGCAGTCCTTTTTGGGATTCTTGTGGTTTCATGTATTGATGGAGTGCTTCTTAATGTTCTTGTAAGTGTGTTATGTGATTCATCTCCTCTCTTTCCTTCTGAATATTAAACAAATGAAGTGTTAAAGTAAGAATTCATGCTTGCCATGCTCTGCTTTTAAATTTGTTTAATTTCTATGTTTTCGACTGTTTAAGGAGAATTCAAAGTAGTATTTGCTCTCCTTAACTCCTCACCGGTCTTTTCCATCCACTCACCTCAATCAAAGGCATCAATACCGTCTCCTACCTCGCCCCAAAGAACCCCCTGCAGAAACTGTGTCCAATCCCCGCACCGAAAATTGCCATCTCCTCAATTTGCCACCAAAAACCCCCAAAAACCCCAAATCAACCCTTTTGATCAGTTTACTAGCCTAAAATCAGTGTCACCCTATTGGTCATCTCATCCATTGAAGATTTTACCGAGATTGACCGGAGAGAGCCTTCTCCTACCCCGTAGGGCTAGCTACGGGGCTAAATGGTTTGATGTTGCCTTGAGGTTTACCTTTCTCAGCCTGAGGTGAAATTTCAAGCGCTAACAGGAGCCACAACTTGCTTGCAATCTCCCATTGTGATAGCCCTTGGTTCCTCGGCCCTCTATGTGATCATGGGCTAGCCCCCTTATCGGAGCCCCTTTATCGGAAGTTCACAATCGATGATTCCTTTATGATGAAAAACACAACCGTTGATCGTCAATCACCCTCCATGCTTAGCCCTTGATTCTTTTAGCTCTTTATGTGACTATGGGCCAGCTCCTGTATTAGAGCCGCCTTATCATATTTTCCCATGTGTGCATTGCGTAACAAGTGTCAATAAGACTCAACCTCTGATTTGCGATTGCCGACGTGAAGTAATTATTTCCACGCGACACTTCCTGAGTGGTGACACATGTCACCTGGATATGCCCTCTTTGGACCCTTTGAAATTCCAGATCTGCATGCCATGTGTCCTCTGTACTACCACTTCATGTTGATTTCAGCGCTACCATGTCTTTACTTGATCCAATAACACTCTACCACGTGGCCCCCTAGAGGAGAGAGAAAAAGGCCTGTGTGCCCCTAGTTTTGCATTGATTTCCTTTGAAATGAGGAAAGAATCGCAGATTGGAGGTCTGGGAACATATCGCAAATCACAAATCAGTGGATCAGGCAGTGATGAGGAAATCGACGCTTCGTGTAGCAAACCTCCGATATCGGCTATCGCACATCGGAAATTTCTCATCAATAGCACTAAGCGCATATCAACATATCGGTAGTCGGGGGTCCATGTCGCATAGTATATTGGCTATCAAAGGTTCCAGCAATCCCGCATATCAGCGATCACAAATGTTAGAGGTACAAAGCAGCGATTAGGCATATCGGTGGGGTGAATCGACAATCGATGATCGCAGCAGTATAAATATATTGCAAATCGCAAGTCAGAGGATCAAGCAGCAGGGCATATCTGAGGTTCCAGCGACATGCCATGTCGGCGATTGCAACAGTGCAAAGATCGGTGCATCGCAATCAGTGATAATACAAATGAAACCCTTCCAAACTTTCAATTGTGATTAAAAGTGTCAAGATTTAAGCCGATAGAA
>Ga0115851_102206_pt1 | contig 10273 bp, 3 predicted proteins | sample InSIn2gowninarea_FD_83865 | JGI IMG/M metagenome (GOLD analysis project Ga0115851, IMG submission 83865)
AATTGAGTTGGGTTCAACTATTCAGGCAATTGCAATAATTGCATTGATTCATGTTTCATAAGCCATATAATGAATGTAGTTTAGGAAATACAACTACCATATTCTCTTACCTCATCAAATACAATATTTCCACAATAGTGTATGCATTCTAATTATTAAGAATAGAGTGATGTACATATCATATCAGCGTATAGAAAAATTTATCATCTCCACAGTGAGTGGGTTAAGATTAATAAACTAATGAAAATGACCACAAAAGGAGAGAAAATTATAAAATGTTCATATATTTCTTCACTCGATGTTATAAAATGTTCATTGTTTCTTCACTTATATCTATATGTATACACGCACGCACACACACACACACCTGTCTTTTATTAAATTGTGTTATGTATTTCAAATTTTTAGGAAATTGGGGTGTTGGTTATACCATCATGTAGAGAGTATTCTTATTCCTAAGTTTTACATATATATTTTTTGGCATTCTTTCCACCCACCTCTATTCTGAATTCTCCTGAACAGATCAATGCATATATTCAACATGTCCAAAATTTAAGTTGATGCGAATGCACGAATTATTTTTCCATAGAATAGTGAGTAACATTATGGTAATGTTCATTATATTCTTGTCTTATGTTTTTTGAAATATTTTTCTTATTTGGTGGCTATTCAGAACCCCATGTTAGGGGATACTTTATTGGTATGCTGAGAATCACAAGATTGGATGTCTCTATTGGGTTCCATCTCCTTAAGATGTTGTTGTCTTTCTAAATAAGTTGGATGATGTCAAATGTATTGGCCTTGAATTTTGTTTATTTCTTATTTTTCTATGTAAACATAACGTGGATTTACCACTCTTTCTAAATTTGAAATAAGATGTTTTTATAACTGATAATGTAATTTGTAAAGGTCCATTCCAACTAGCTACACATTTTGAGATCTGAAGACATTACAAGGAACCGACTTGAAAAAGTTTCTCATCTCCAAAATAAAATCTACAAGACATTAGTAGTATTGATGAATATAATGGAAAACATGTTCCCTTCTGGTGAGGGATTTTTTGTTTCTAAATTTGAGGTATAATTTTGGAGTTGTAATTTTAATTAGTTAATGAGATGTTATACATCATCTTTATGATTTGGAAATTCATTTTCTTAATCAAGTGATCTTAAGATATCTCTCAATGGTAGAAGAACCTAAGTTCTTTTGACATTTAATTTTTTAATTTTTTTGTTTTCTTGATACATATAATTTCTTTGGACATATTTTTATTTCCTTCATCCAATGAAACTGATCTAGATCACAAAAGGCTAGTAGAACTATAAGTTTTTTTGGCACATTATTTACAAATTAGCTATTTCTATAGGGAAGCATAGTAGGATCACAAGTTCATTGAAAGGATAAGAAGTTTGCATGGGCCTTTTTATTTGTTTAGCACTTAAATATAAAACAAATGTTTATCATTAATCAATTTTCATGCTAATTTGTTGAGTGGATGACAAAGATGCAAGCTCTATAAATGTGGAAAGCTTGGTTTAAATTTTTACTCTACACATTCCCCTTTGTAGATTGCTGGATTCTTTGAAATTTAGTATCAATAAATTCATAAGGTAAAAATATAAAAATTCAAGTTTATGATCAAAATAATCTCGAATGAAAGAAAATGAATAACATACAATAAATATTTCGAATTTTAAATTAAAGAAAGTTGACATGTAATAACTTTCCATTTGAAATTGTCCATTGTCTTTATTTCAAGAATAGCTAGAGCATAAGGGGGAATGATATCTCTTTTAACTTATTCTAGTGGGTTATTGGTATTTGGTTGTAAAGGATGGGAATGATATAGATTCAAAGAAGAGGATGAATGACGTTAGGATATACATAAACTTATAAGTATATGAAATATTACAAGAAAATTTTTATGTAAATCAACGTTGAATATTTAATTGAAATCATGAATCAAATTCAATCTCATATTTGATCATTTATCATTTGAAATCAACATAAAATCATAAGGAATTTTGAAATTGAAAATCATATATGATTTGATCAAATTTTCAAAGGTTAAAATATTTAATGATCAAAACCTTAAAGTATCTTAAAAATTGTCCAATGAGATTTCCTAATGTACTAGCAACTAATTATCAATAAATCTATCAAACAAAAATGAAAATACAACATAATACTTAGTCAATGTTTGAAGTATTATATGCATCATCATCATTTTATTTAAAGATTGCATGCTCATCATCATTGTTTAGATTAACATATTCAAATATAATGGAAGCTTCACCTTTGGATGCTCACTATAAAGGGATTTTTTTAGTGTATAAAATATCTACCTTCAATGCGATTTCATGTTCTTGAATATGTTTTTATTCTTTTCCCTTTTTGATATTAATTGGTTTTGTTTCAAAGAATGGATGAAATAACAAGTGATTCAATTTTACTTACAAGAGGCATTGGTTACCAATGAGTTGTAACCACATGGAAAATCTATACAAATATAGTGAATTGATATCATGAAGCAAATAACAATCAATATACTTGCTATATGTAAGGTTGTAAAATCTATAGTTAGTCAAACCTAGGAATATTTTAAGTACCGATGAATGAAAAAAGGATGGGTCTAAACCATCCTCATAGAATATATCTATCTATATATATATATATATTAAATATACACATTTGTTGGAATTTTGGCGAGCCTTCTGACATCACAATTTCCATGCCCAAACACTGCAATTTCGATGCTTGAATGTCATAATTTCAATGCCTGAACGTCACAATTTTCATTCCTAACTATCGCAATTTCCATGCCTAACCATCACAATTTTCGCTTCTAAGCATTGCAATTTCGACAACACAAAAATATTGTCTTTAAATGAGATGAAACGAAGGTTTCCATAGAAATTTTAATGCCACGAATTGTGACGATGATTTTCGTCAAACTTCTAAATATGAAGGAGACATAGAAAATATGACTGTAAAATGTTCGATGTTTCACAAAACCTCCTTTTCGTCATTATTAATATGAATTATTGTTGCAAGACAAACAAAGAGAATTCGAAAATTGGCGCAATATGTAGTAGTGTTAAATTGCAATAGGTATAAGGAAAAATTTCAGAAATATTAATGATTACTTTTAATGGTGTAGAGCTTGCTTTAATAATTATAGTTTATCATTAACAATTTACACTTTAGAAACTCAACCACAAAACCATTAGGACAATAGACATCACAATGCGCAAAGAGAACACAATATTTACCCTAGGAAAACCCACTTGGGGGAGAAACCAAACAACCTTTTGCTTGGAGAAATTTTTAGTTCAACAAAATATACATCTAATGCACCTAGTAAGCTAAGGTCAAATTGACCAAGAAGCTATGATCAAACATAGTCAAGCAACAATCTAGTTAAGTCAAGTCAAGTCAAACTTATTCCCTTCAAACTTCGACCCTCTCTGATCTACCTAGGCTGAAATTCAGCCTCCTAGAATATGTGCATAAACTCGGCCTCCCCAAATTTTTGACCTATCTAGAATTTTCACTTGCCCAAATAGGATACCCAATAATTTCCCATAAATTCACACGTGTGAGCTAAATAAATAAATATATAGATACTAGAGATGAATTTTTCCTTCTTTTCCTTCTTTGTCCTACTTCTTCCTCGCCTGGATTCCCGAAAATTATCTTGTGGGGTCGAATCATTCCTTGAGGAGGAGGTTAAATTATCTTTATATATTAGTCTTCTTGTCTAAATGGGTGTGTATTTTCACTAGAGCTGGCATGACTAGAGGGAGGGCCAACTTGACTAGTTTGGTGCCAGAAATTTAAAATACAATTTACAAAATTTTATCTTTTGAATTTGACATGAGGAACACATCTTATAATAATTGTTTCAAGGGATAATAAATGAAATGACATGAAGAACATGTCTTACAATTATGTTATGCATTTCAAGGCATAAAAATATAAATTATGAAGATAAATCATAGCTACACAATTCAACATCTCTCTCTTCCTCCCTATATCTCTCCCTCTCTCCCTCCTCATGTATCCATCACTCTCCCTCTCCCCTTCTCTACCTCCCTCCTTAACTACTACCTTCTTCTCTATTCCCCTTCCTCTCTTTCTCCATACCCCCTTTGCTCCTTCTAATGACCCCCTTTTAACCTTGTCTCTCTCCCCCCTTCTCTCCCTCCAACACTCTCTTTCTCTATCTCTTCCCCATCTCTCTCTCCCTCAATCTCTTTGTGGATATATATATATTCTTCCATCTTTATCTATCCATTCTCCCCTCTCTTTCTCCCCCACTCCCTGTCTCTCTCTCACTCTGTCCCCCCTTCATCCCTCTCTCTCTCTCATTATTTCCACCTCCCCCTCCTTCTCTCTTCCACATGAATTTATATCTTTATTATTTCTCCCTTGTCAGCCTCACCCAGACTTTCTTCCTTCTAATTGTATCTCTATCTCCTTCCCTCGATCAGACTCTTTACTCTCCCTCACTCCCTCGGCCTTTGTCATTTTTTTCGCATCCCACCTCCTCATCTCTTTACCTGTCACTCTCCCTCTTTCTCTCTCATTCTCTCTCCCATTCCTAAAATAAATCAATCAAACACTTTCTCCACTCTCTTTCTCTCTATCCCTCCCTCCACCCCTCATTTAATACCTCCTGCACAATAATCCCTATCCAACTCTTTCTCTACCTTCCTCCATATATCTCCCACAACTCTCTCTCTCTCTCTAACCCCATCTCCACCCTCTCTCACTTCTCAACCCTCGTCCTAGATCTCTCTCACATTTTGACTCTCAATCACCATTTCTCATTCCTCCTCTTTTCTCCTCACACACCCACCGATTCTAACTCACCCCCTTCTCTCTCTTTATTCCTCTCCCTTTATCTCCCTTAGCCCCTATACCCCTCCCTCTCCTGTCCAACAGAATTTCAACTCAACCATTTTCGATGTGCTAAAGTTCCTAGATGCAAAAATGTGTGCAAGTTCTAAATAGTAAGAACGCATGTGTATTCCTAGCTATAAATATGCACACACAATTTTACCACTATAAATATGTGTGCATTTTCAATGTTATGGATGCACAAGCATTTTTCTTTAATTTATTGTTTAACTTGCAGAAATATTACATGAATGATGATTTTCTTTCTTTGGATACAAGTTCATAATAATAAATTTGGTGTTTTGGGATGCAAAAACACAGAAGAAATAATTATTGAGAAATTTTATATATCTTTCTCTTTGTGACATAATTTTTTTATAGGCTAGATAAATATGTTTTCCATCAATCTATAGATACATATGGAGTCATATATGTAAATTATATGGTGGAGTTCATCACTTTTTGAAAAAGAAAAACTATATGGTGCAGTAGAGGACATTGAGTCCTAAAACTTTAAAAAAATGATTAATTGATAATGTCACAACCTTTTTAGGTTTCACTATTTGAATGCCTTGTAATTTCAATATTATAATGACTTTGATAATTTAAAAGTAATATAAAATTAAGAGTATAATTTTGAAAAAATATTCGTGCATATGAGCAATATCATATCTCTAATTTCACAATTGTTCATAGCAAGATTCCATTATTTAGGTACTGAAAGGTTGCGGTAAGGTAGATATATGCATTATATTCTAGATGAAAAATAACATAAGAGTTTTGGGAAAACTAAAAATTCACATAGTTAGAAACAATTCCTATAAATAAAAGTTATATATTTAAAAAACTAATTCATTTTCCCACATTTCATATTTTTGCACCATTTTCAAATTTATTAGATAATTATATCTAACCATCCCTCCAAGTTAACATTAAGCATACTGTTGTTTTTTTCCATCTTTTCAATGCCACTAAAGTGTCATGAGTGACCATCATTATGTTGCACCTACTCTCATTTGAATATTGAATTAATAGATTATTTAGTTTATAATTGAAAAGAAGCCAAGATTTTAATAAGTGCATAGTATAGGATTTGAGATTGTGCATTGGAGCAATAATAAACAATCAACTATTCAACTTCTCTACTATAGTTGACTACAAAGTATTATGTAAGGTGAAGCAATTTGACTATGGGGTATTCATGAAGATATGTAGATGTAGTGATAAGGTTCAATGAAATTGGAAACAATCCATGTTATCTGGATCAAACCCCAACATCATTTTTTCAAAGAAAATATTCAAGAAAAAAAATAGATTTTATGTATTCTAACACAAATATGAATGTGGATGATATATTCTCAAAGTCATTGGTAAACACAAAATCTATAATACTTATGAATATGTTAAGTATGATAGAGAGTTCATTTATCGATTAATAGGGTTATAAAAAATAAAGAAATACATTTAATTGTTTTGTTGGGGTTGACAATTAAAATATTGTTATATAGTAAGAATAGAGTGTAGTGAAATAGTTATGTGGATAAGCATCTCTATTTTGAAAAAATGCTTGTAGAATTTTAATTTAATTATGAATATTCATTAGGTGGATGGTATAAAATTGACCTCCAAATAATATTTTAAAATATTTGTAGTAGTATTCACGGATCAAAATTTGAGATTTATTTCAAAAGTAGTTATGTCATGCCTTTTTAATTAAATTGATTAATTAATAAAAATGTCATACATATAGCAGTTATGGTTTTTTGGATATGTGGTATTAGTAAACTATGATATTGACCCATAGTATTATAATATAGCGTATTTATAAGTTAACAGTCTACATGATAAAGTGGGGGTGAGTGTCCATGATTAAAAATCATGTGTGTGTATATATATATATATATATATATATATATATATATATAGAGAGAGAGAGAGAGAGAGAGAGAGAGAGAGAGAGAGAGATAATTTATAGATTAAGAGGGAATTAAAAAAAAATATATATTTTTAATTTTTGTATGTGGGTTGACAAATAAATAATTTTTATCTAGTAAGAATATAGTTTAGTGTAATAGTTAAGTGGATAGGTGTTTATATTTTGAAATATGGATTTTAGAATTTTAGTTTAATTATCAATAATTATTAGTTGGATGGTAGATATTTAATATTCAAAATATATTTTAAAACATTCTTAGTAGTAATTATTTCGTTTAACAATTAGGTTTTTAGGTAAAATGATTATCTGAATCCCAATCTGTCATAATGTGAAAGAAAACAGTTAGTATGGCAGGTTTTTAGAAAAATTATAAAAAAAAAATGATCTTGTAATATGAAATAAGTAATTTCTTCCTTTTGTTGTTGCTTTGGCCCTTTTTTCCCACCTTTTCCTTTGTGTACCACTTTGTGAAAACTATTAGTGTCTTTCATTATATTAGCTTTGGATTTGTTGTCTACTTTAATGAGAGGACAATCTCTAAGTAGGTGCCCATCTTCATGGCATCTATGACACTTGAACGGAATGTGCTCATAGTCTACTGTTTGGACCCATTTTTCATCATAAACTTCCAGGATTACCTTGTCTGGCAGAGCTCCAGATAAATCCATATCCACACATATCCTTACAAAGGAGGTGTATTTTCCCCTTCTAGTTACTTCAGAAGCTTTAACAAACTGACCTAATTTGTTGCCTATGGTAGCCAACGATTCAGTTTACCAATAATCAAGAGGTAGAGAATAAAGTCTTACCTAGACTGGGACTGAAGTAAAAGTTTCATGCTCCAGCACAAAATTCATCATCCAATGCCTCATATAAAGACTTATTGCTGCGTAGAAGTAGGGCCCTCCTTCAAACACTCTGTCTTTATCTTCAATGTTTATGAACACCACCGTGAAGAAACCCTTTGACCCAAGATGTAGATCAATACTCCCTTTAGGTTTCCAATGGCATTTTATCCATGTTTGTAAAGCTTTTTTAGTGGGCCATAAACCCATGAATTTACAAATGATTGCATAAGTACGCATGTGGTCCCTGTGCGCCTGTAGCGCTGGGTCATTTAAAACCACTCTGGGTGTGATTTCAGCTTTGGGTTTACAAGGTCCCTTTTATATTTTGTCTTTATTTCCCTGTTTTTTGTCATCTTGCTCCTTGTCTTTTGTGCCATTTTTCTCCTTCTGTTTGGTATCTTCTATTTCTTTTTCTATGTTTCTTCTTCCTTCCTCCACGGTAACTCTGCCATTTGCTGGAAGTTTCTTACCCTTATTGGCCTATACTTCCTTGTAGGAGGGAGTGGAGCTCCCTCCTCTGTGATTTTCCATGGGAGAAAACCTCAACAACAGACTGAAACCCCAGTCGTTCATTTTTCACTCCTCGTCTACCGCTCAACCAACGTGTGTCAATCCGAATGATTCATTCCCTTAGGTTTATAATATCAATAATACTTGGAGTTTAAAATATTATTAATCGCTTGAGTTTATTAATCCCTTGGGTTTCTAATATTAATAATCCCTAATACATATAATAATATTTTAGGATTTGTATTCTTAATGTTTATAATATCAATATCAATTTTCATATATTAATCATAGGATTTATAATATTAATCTTTTAGGTTTAATATTCAGCCCTTTGTTTTATAATTTTCTTGGAAAATAATATTAATAATCCATTGGGTTTATTAATCACTTGAGTTTATAATATTAGCAATCCCTTACGTTTTTAATATTAATCCATTATGTTTATAATAGGATTTATAATATTAATCCCTTGGGTTTATAATATTAATACCTTGTGTTTTAATTATAAATTCCTTGGGTTTATAAGATTTTTAATATTAATCCTTTAGGTTTGTAGTATTAATCTCTTGGGTTTATAGTATTAATTCCTTAGGTTTATCAATCCCTTAGGTTTATAATATTAATCCATCCGGTTTTTAATATTGATTGCTTAGGCTTATTAATCAGTTTTTCTTATAATATTAATTCTTTGGATTTAGAATATTAATTATCCCTTAGCTTTATTAATCACTTGGATTTATAATATCATTAATCTCTTGTGTTTATCTTATTATTTATAATAAGAATAGTATTAGCATATTATTATAATAATATTAATAATAATAGGGTTTAAGTATTTGGGTTTTAGTATAGAGTTAAAATGTTAAGATTTAGTAGAGGCTTAAAATATTAAGTTTAATATTAGGGTTTATAATATTAAGGTTTAATATTAGGTTTTATTATATTGGGATTTAACATTAGGGTTTATAATATGAGGTTTTAATAGTAGTGTTTATAATATTAGATTTATTAAATTTACTGTTAATAAATAATATTAATAATATTTAATTTTTAGGTTTATTTTATAATATGAAGTTTAAAATACTAGGTTTTAATTTTAGAGATTATAATATTAGGGTTTAATATGGGTTTTAGTATAGGTTTAAAATATTAAAATTCAATTATTGGTTTTAGAATATGATTTTAATATTTGGTTTAATATAAAGTTTAATATTAATAATACATTTAACATTAATATAAATTATATCAATAACATTTAAAACCTAATTTTAAAATCCAATATTAAAATCTAATATTTTAAATCTAATTACCACTTATATAATTATTATAACTACGTGGATAGGCTTCCCTCTTATTAGAATTGGCCACTTTAATCATTTTGCTATCTTGTTTTTATGAGATGGTCTAAATTGAAAGATGTCACTATATTCTTGTTGTCGCCACTACATCAATGAATAGAATTAAAAGTGATAAATTCCTTGCATGTCTAAATCATATGTTTAAACCATACTTAAATTATTTTTTTACAAAACATGATTAAAAATTTATTGTGCATGTTGTTGATAACCACATATAATAATTAGTTAGATATGAATTGAAAAATTAAAATGTGCATTTATTTTGAAACATATACCTTTTTGTATTGCGAAACATATGCTTATTGAACTATTTTCCAAGCGTTTTTCAATTAATGTAATAGTTACCTGGGTGGCTTCCTGTGGATTGCGAATTCCCTCTTATACCTTTTCACATTCTCAAACATATGCATGTTCAACCATTTTCCAAGTGTTTTGTTAACACCTATAAACATTATTTGCATGGTTGCCTATGTATTATGAATTCCCTCGTCATTTGAAGTTTGTTGCATTATTAATTCAGAAATGTGTTTTGTTAGTGGTTTTATATGACATCTAACAGATCGCTAAATCTTGGTGCATCATCAAATCTAGTCATCCTTGGCTCACTGGATAGCTGAAACCTGCGCAAGAAAAATCTGTGAATTATAACTTTTTTAAGTGCTCCTCAAGATTAAGAAATTACTTATTTCATATTACAAGATCATTTTTTTTTTATAATT